>ERZ1046148.341-NODE-341-length-29319-cov-5.868063_pt1 | contig 29319 bp, 19 predicted proteins | sample MGYA00383090_ERZ1046148 | MGnify/ENA primary metagenome ERZ1046148 (study PRJEB29581, sample SAMEA5548360) | metagenome | biome: marine; feature: coastal; material: water | depth 25 m | study: Short-term variability in the microbial, nano- and picoplankton... | reverse complement strand
TAGATAGCAAGAACACAGAGCGGCATCTATGCGTCGAGTAGTGGTGGTGATGTTACTACTACTCCCATTATTGCCTCAGGGGATTGCGCAGGGGCAAGGTTTTGCTGTTACCGCTAGTGGAGATTGCTATGGCCATAGAAATGAGAGTATTCCGATTGCTCTCGATTGGAATAATATAGAATCAATTGATCAGGAATTGCAAATTACTGCTGAATCTCATATTTCACTTAATGTCAATGGTTTGCCTGACGCACCGATTATTGTAAACGCACAAACATCCAGTGGAATAACAATATTTGTAGTTGCAGACAATGATAGTCAATTCGGCAACCTACCTCTGAATATCACCTTCGATAATGGGGATGGATGGAGTGAAACAATCGCATTATTAATCGACATCACACCATACTCAAACTTGAATTTCGGTTCTAGTTCAGGTTCACAATTCTTAATCGAACAAGTTTCACGCATTAATCTGGCCACTAATATCACAAATTCTGCTGATTTTACCGATATTGTTAATTTCACACTTTCAAATGATTTAGGCTGGGAAAGCGGTTGGACTAATTCAAATTCAATATCTCTTAATGCAGGAGGAATAGACCTCATCCAATTTTGGATTGAAACACCTCCTGTAGTCAATAGTTCACCATTAGCAGGCGAAGGTTCTTCCTTCATTTTGAAAGGTTTTTCATCACTGGATAATGCGGAGATCGAATGGCGTTTTAGTGTTGTTTTGAAGGACTTCTACAATGTTTCAATTGATGGTTCCGGTGAGGATTTGACAATAGATCCAGGAATTAGTGGAAGAACAGAAGTTACTTTGAGGAATTCAGGTAATATTGCTAGCACCTTTGATTTTAATTTGATTCCACTGTACGAGAGTGGCTCCGAGGTACCAGGTTTTGTTGACAAGACTATCATCGATTATAATGGATGGAGCGTTGCATTATACAATTCAATGCAATCCACTATTATGCAACCAGGAGAGAGCCGCACCATAGACGTTGGATTCCTAGCACCTGTATCTGATGACTCTTCACTCCAAGTGCGTTTGAAAATATATCCTTCTGGCTATGACAACGTGATGAAATCGGTTGACCTTACGGCAATTACTCAACAAGTAAGAATGGCTGAACTCATTATCGATGTAGAGGAATGTACCCAAGTTTCACCAATCGAATCATGCACTATTTTTTATGAGATTAATCATCAAGGAAACATGTATGATCAATTGAAGGTTGAATTATCAGATGCAACTGGCATATCCGCACAGACCTCTCAGGAAGTTTGGTCTGTCGCAATTGGAGAATCCGTTAGAGATATTAGTTTAAATCTCACTTCTTTAGAGGGAGCAATTGCATATAGCAATTATAGTTTCGACCTTAATTTATTGACAAGTGACGGCTTGTTACTAGATAGTGTAAACATCAAAGGATATATTGGACCGAGAATAGAATGGATATACGAAAATGCGGTTTCTTCTGTCGATCAGCAGGGCAAGTTATCGATGACTATGGTCGTCCGTAATGATGGAAATACTGTTGATGGGTTGATCGTTCGCCTATCTAGTACACATTTCACCCAGATGTCACTAATACCCCCTGATGGGGCGATTTATGACATGAGTGAAAAAATACGTTCCTTTGAAATGACCGATATTTCAATTGGAGAGAATTTTACATTTCGTGCATGGGTTATTCTTCCAAATGATCAATTAAGTGATGGTACTCTATTGGCAAATATTACCGCACATAGCAGACTCGATGATTCCAATCCTCTTTGTTTCGAAGCTAAAGCCGATTACCAAGCCGCCGAAATGAAGGTAGATGAAGGGGTAGTTGTTATCGACGTAATGTCTAGTGCAATCGAATATTCAATCCTAATATTGAAGGGATGGTGGTATATCTTTGGATCGGTTATAATCGCTACTTTGCTGATTAAAAAAGCAGCAAAAGATAGGCGTTTGCGACTGGAGGACCCGATGGCTCTAATCCTTGGAAAAGCAAAAACAGAGACTATTGTTGAAGAAGAGATAGTTCATCCACCTTCTCAGTCGATGAGTCGAGAAGAGTTTAGTCAGAGATTCAAAAGCCAATCTGCAATAAAAACCTACGAGACGCAACAAATTTCCGAAGATGTGATTCGAGCTGCTGGAACAATTATCGATCATCATGAAGAAAATATTATGCGGCAAAAGTTAGAGGATTTAACTGAAGAAATTAGTTCTGGAGTAAAGCAACCACATGCAGCAAATATGTTGTTAGATAGTAATGACAAATCAATAAAAAATAGCATTCCAACGAATAATGATGACGATTTGGATCTGTAGACATGTGGATAACTGGAGTTGATGAAGCCGGAAGAGGTCCGGTAATTGGACCATTGGTCGTCGCAGCACTTTGCATTCCTGCTGAAGATGAGCAAAAGTTACGCCAACAAAACATTAGGGACTCAAAATTGCTCTCTGTAAAAAGAAGAATCGAACTAGAGGAATGGATTCTAAGTCAAGAAGGATGGTTACATCAAGTGGTAATATGTCATCCAGCACGAATTGATTCCTATGTCGCAAATACGGGTTTAAATCTTTTAGAAGTGGAATTATTCTCGGAAGCATTGAATTCAATCGGTAAAAAAGAAGGCACTATTATTGTCGATGCTTGTGATGTTAATGAAGAGCGTTTTGCTAGTAGGATTGCATCAAGGCTAGTGGAGTGGCCTTGGCCAGCACAACTGATAAGCGAACACAAAGCCGATTTTAATCATCTGATAGTTGCTGCTGCAAGCATACTAGCCAAACAAGAACGTGACCGACAAATGAAAAATATATCCGATGAAGTTGGTCTAAATCTCGGTTCTGGATATCCTAGTGATGCCATAACTGTAGGCGCACTACCCGCCTTACTAACCGGCGAGTGCCCCCACCCGCAATTACGTTGGAGTTGGAAAACTATTCGTAAACTATGGCCTGGAGAAATACCACCAAGAGAGAGCGTACCTGGCCCGCAACAAACGTTGTTCTGAATAACCCCCCTCGGCTCGGGTTAACATGGACTGGCAGCCGAGCGCTGAAATCATCGAGTTGGTTCGCAATCTTGCCTTGCAAAATGCTTTGCAATACGAAGGTGAAGGGCAAGTCGGTTCTGTAATGGGCAGAATAATGGGCACAAGGGCTGATTTACGCCAACATGCAAAACAATTACCGAAAATCATTTCTGAAGAAGTAAATGCCGCAAATTCACTTGCAAAGAGTGAGGGGTTAGATCACGTCAGAGAAATATTGGCACAATCTGCACCGGAAATGCTAGAGAAAAAAGAGCATGTTCGCAGAGAAGGACTACCTGATTTGCCCGGAGAAACCAAGGGAGTTGTCCTTCGTTTCGCACCAAATCCAAACGGTCCGCTCTCCTTCGGACATTCACGCGGATTAGTTGTAAACAGTAGTTATGCAAAGCAACTTTCCGGTGAATTGATTTTGCGATTTGATGATACAGACACAACGGTCAAACCACCACTCCTCTCCGCCTATGATACAATCGTCAAAGAAACAGAGTGGCTCTGTGGTTTTCCCGCTGATAGAATAGTAATCGCTAGCGATAGGATGGAACAATATCACAATTATGCTGAAAAGTCTCTCAACAGAGGATACGCATATGTCTGTACCTGCACTGCCGAAGATTTCAAAGAATTTCGAGTTAGCAAAACCTGCTGTCCATGTAGGGATAGAAAAGCAGAAGAAAACATACATCATTGGAATCTAATGAATGATAATAAGGGCTATCAGCCAGGTGATGCAGTAGTTCGCATTAAAACCGACATGACCCTGCCAAATCCAGCGTTAAGAGATTGGCCTGCACTAAGAATTCAAACCAATCCTCATCCGAGAATAGGTGATGCTTGTCGTGTCTGGCCACTTCTAGACTTCCAGTCAGCGGTCGAAGATTATCTGCAAGGCGTAACTCACATAATCCGCGGCAAGGATTTGATGGATTCAACTAGGAAGCAGAAGTTACTGTATCAACACTTTTCTTGGCAATATCCTGAAACAATATATTGGGGGAGAGTGAAGGTGCATGAGTTTGGTGGATTCTCAACCTCACAGATGCGCAGAGATGTAGAGGAAGGGATTTACTCAGGCTGGGATGATCCACGCCTTCCAACATTAGCAACACTTGCCCGAAGAGGAATAAAACCAGAGGCACTACGTAATTTCTGGATTGAAATAGGTTTGAGTCAGAAGGACATCTCTGTTCCTTTGGCAACACTATATTCCCACAATACCTCAATGATTGATGCAAGTGCACCGAGACTAGCATTTGTCAGAAATCCAATGCTTATCGAACTAAAAGGCGATATCAGAAATAATATTTCGATTCGTTCACACCCCACTGAAGAACTAGGGATGCGTGATATCAAACTCGATGGCGTCGTTTATATCGAGTCAGACGATAGTGGTGATGTTCGCTTGAAAGACCTCTGCGACATAAGTTCAGATGGGACTATCACGTCCATAGACAGAAGTGATTCACGACCGATAATTCACTGGTTATCGAAGGGAAATGAAACTACATTGTCAATACCTGAGGGCAAAGAGTTACGCGTTGAAAAAGGATTACTCGAATCACACAGCCACCCAGTTGGGACAATCGTGCAATTGGAAAGAATCGGGTATGCCATCATCGAAAATGATGGTCTACTACTGGTCCACGAATGATACTTAAATCACTCAAGGGCTCTAATTGCAGGCATAGTGTCAATTTTTGACATTGCTTGGCGATAATCGTTAGGAGAGAAATATCCTGAAAAGGACCCATCTTCATCAACAGCTACAACCGCTTGAGGTTTACGCTCATTGATAACTGGTAGAACATCTGAAATCTTCTCTTCCATTTTCACCTGCATGACGTCTAATTCCATATTTTCGCCACAGGTTGAGGTCGAAAGGTCGCGTCCTTCTGCGACTGCAGCAAGGATTTGTTTAGTGCCGAGAACACCCTTTACAGAGTCGTTCTCGCCAAGTACAATCAATACACCACCCGGCATATCTATCAGTCTCTTTGTGCCTTCAACAATCGAATCATCGACTCCAACTGTTGCATGCTCATCTGTCAATACCAAATCACTAATCAAAGCCTCACTCATTGCTTCACCAACCTATCCCACACCGAATGGGTTGATGAAACCTCGCTTCCGACAATATCATCAAGGGGTGCCGTTCTCCCCGCATCATGGCAATTGAACGTCTGATGACAGGTGATTTGAGCAAACAGATTCAAGACTTGTTTTCTACAGAGGATCTGGTCATCGATACATTTCGTGATTTGATCAAAGATGAGTTGAAAGGATACATAAAAGAAAAAATCGATTCCGATGAGGATTTGAAGGCTGAATTAAGAGAGGCTGTCGCATATTATTTCAGTGCAAAAGCACGTTCTCTATATGCTGAATTAAAGGCTAGCCGAGCCGCAACAAAGTTGGGTCTGAAAATACTACCTGATGACTTACAGGGAGAAGTTGGTGAAGCTTTAGTTGGGTTATTTGAAAAAGAACTCGGTGAACTTTTAGAGAAGGCATTGTAGAGCATAATTATATCGTTTCTACGCAGTATTGATGTGCTGTGGGCGTTCACGGTTATTCAGGGGCGATAAATTGAGAGTCTGGTCCACTGCTTTCATCATTGCCATACTCCTTATTCCGGCATTCGCAACCGACTTTGCAAAAGCTGAATGTTGCGGCGCTAGTTCTGTAACCCTACACATGAATGGGCCGGCAGATTCTGGCACTATCACGCCATTCACCGCTGAGTTAAACGAATTAGTAGAAGTGGCAACGACGGATTCAATCCCTCAAAAAACAGTTATAGCCACATGGTCTATCAATCCAGCATGGATTGGTGAATATCCAGAAGATACATGGAGTTTCTCAATTCCTTATAAAATTGAAAATGCTGGAGGTGCACAAATCAATGCTACTGTTGAAATTGAGATTGGAGGTAGTACATACGCGGGAGATGTTCCTCAAAACCAAGCATTTCTCCAACAAGGTTCGGATAATAAAATGGAAATCGATATTGAGGTCGATAGTGGACAGATCACATCAGGTTCAATCAAAGTAACACTATCGATTCAATCACTTCTTTTTAACGTCCCAACTGAAGAAGCAGCACTGACCTTCATGTGGGGAACTATGGAGGATGATGCGACTTTAGAGGCAAACATACCATTGTTAAGCATGTCCTTTGAACAACCAGATGTTGAGGGTATGGACGTATATATTCACCTTCTGATAACAAGTCCATGGGGACAGGCAATGCTTTCTCAAACCGAGATTGCACTCAGAGTTGAAGGTGTTAATGTAGAAATGGAACCTATCGGTTCGCAAGCAGAGGACGATTCATTCCGTCTAACTTGGACTTGGAGTGCTAGTAGTTCAGGAGAACTGAACATTACTACAGTTGCAGAAATTATCGTTCAACAAGGCAAGGCAGCACAATCTGTCACACAGTCACATTCTATTTTCACTACCGATGATGGATCAAATAATGGTGGTGGTTTTTATCCAGCAGATGAGCCTCTACAATCCAAGGGAATAGGGTCACCACTGGATATTGACATCAAGATGGACATGTATGTCGAAGAAAATCAAATCGCTCTAGAGAGAGAGGTCAACCTCCTCTTTTCAAATGAAATGTCATATTGGCTTCGCTGGGGATTGGATAACATCGGTAGCGACCCTACCACACTCTCAGATTCCTTACGTATTTTCTCGGCTGGTTCTGTCCGTGATGAACATCGAAGAAACCGAGTGATTGATGAAGTGGAAATCTCTGAATTTGAACGCCAAATGGTTACTAGAGCATCTGTATTTCTTAACCAAGGAATGGGATTCGAAGGCGATGAATTACTCGGACGAGACTTCAATGAATTTGAAACCATAAATATCGATATCGATTTAATGGGAGATGATAAGATCAGTAATTCTCCTATTACTATGAAAATATCTACTTTAGAAGTTGTCGAGAAGAACAAAGAAGCAACTTTACTTAGAGATTTCATTATCGTCCAACCAGCTAATCCGCGATGGATGGATTTCGACATTAGTATATCGGTAACCACTGACTCTCTTTCAAGCCTTACAGGAGCAGAAATAAAAGGAGAGGATTCGTTTAAGAAATCGCATATAAGATTCCCGTGGGGAGAAAGAATCACAATAACAGCAACTGCATTAGATACTGATGCCACATACACATTCCTAGCCTTGGCAACAAATAGTCCACTTCATTCACCTATGCCATTGAGTATTGGTTCTGCGCTAATATGTATCGTTGGTTTTTGGATAGCACTACGCATGACTAAGAATCGAGTTAGGAAAGCACTATGGATGGAGACATCACTATTCCTGATAGTAGCGGCATCAATCTTCTTTGCCTACCCACCGTTGAATGTAATTGCAATTCTTGGCGTGACTGTGACTCTATTATTGATTACTGCAGTAGCTAGCCCAAGACGTACAGACATAGATAATCAATTAAGCAAATTCCCTGTAATCGGTTGCCCATCATGTACAACTGCAAATCCAATAACTAGCGACGAGAGGCCTTTACGAATACCATGTGGTGGTTGCGGTAAGGTTTTGAAAATTGTATCTTAGAATACACCCTTGGAGATTAGATTGTCGGAAATTTCCGATGCATGAACTCTGGTTTCATCACTACCTTCTGGCCAATTGTTTCTAACCTCATTTAGTATCGATGCTAAATCTTTACCATCTTCCGAAATGATTGTTCTCTTCCAAATTAATTCCTCTATTCTAGGAGTCGATATTTTAGCCTCTCTCAAGACAGGTAGCGCTAATTCAGAAAGTGCTTGCGACCTCTGATCAAAATCCATATTTGGCCATGAATTAGAGAGGCGCTTTAGCATTCTTTCAGCGATTCCATCTAGTGCAGACAAATCTGGATTAACTACTTCCGGCAAGGATACAACCTGGATAGAGCCTTCTTCATCGAGATGATTACGTAGTAAGGTCAATGCCGGATCATAAGTAGCGTCAAGAGAATCACGCAACCATTGTCCAGCCATTGAAAGAGGACGTAACCGACGTACACGAAGAGAACTAGGCGCCAAAAGATTAGCGATTGCTGCACAAATAGCCACACTATCTAGTACACCTTGATGGCTTTTAGTAGAGCCTTCAAATTCGATTGTAGTTGCAAAAGGAGTAATTTGAATCAAATCCTTTGAAACTGATAAGCCCTCTCCTGATTGAGAAAAGGGATTAATGTGTATCAGTAGTCCTTCTGTATTTGGTAATTGATCGATTTCATCCCTTGGGACATCTCTTCGAGCGGGTAGTAAACGGCGGCGATAAGATATTTTTTCATCGATTAATGAAGACTCTATTTGCACTAAACCAAGAACTCCTTCAAGGTCGGATGGTGCTACCAAATCAACGATACTAGCATCGGCAATCAGAGTTTTACAACTATTAATCTGCGCCTCTAATGATGAAAGCATCGGCAGAGACAAGAGATCACGCATGTCCAAGACCAAATGATTGGAGAACTGCGTAGTTCATCAAGATGACTGTCGTAATCACTCGACCATCAAACGTAATTGGTCACGCTTGTATTTCCAATCAGAGTCCAAACGGCCTTCTGATTGATAATAGCGAGCCATGCGGCGGATCTTTGCCTCGGTAAGGTGTAATGCACGATTGTTATGATGATCTTTGCGATTGGAACCAAGATGATTAATCAGTGAAACTGCCTTACGCATCAAGTTCATCATATCTTCAGGATATGCGCCCCCGATTCCATTCTCAATCAAAACTGCTGAGATACGCTTACCGTCAAGAACCAAACGAACATCAGGAATAGCATGCTGATCACGTAGAATGGTTCCTATCTCTGCTGATGTCTTACCAGCATTACCTAATTCTAAAATCAAGGAAGTTACTTCTTTAGCATCACTATTGGACCACTCTGGTGCAGTCGTGACAAATGGCTTCGATGAGCCACTCTTTCCTTTGTTGGATGAGTACATTCTTGCCATCTAAACACCTCTGAGCAAGCCGGCGACTGGCTCCCTATTCTTAACCGCTACTATTAATGACAAATAATTCACAACTTATGATGTAACTTCAATAAACGCCCGGGGGTGCCATCCCATTCCCATGAGGGAGCGAGACATCTAGCAATGCCAACAAGCCGACTGCTCTGCATTAAGAGAACATCACTACCTCTTTGTAAATCCTTATCCCAAGACTTCATTATGCCAATATGCAAGTCACCTTTTAGTTTGAAATCTTCTACTAAGTGGATTCGGGCGAGACTATTATGCTGATGGAGATATTTACCGCCAGATTTCGATATTGAGAAACCTGCCCTCTCCGGCGACCATATGGCTAATTGTTCACCTTCTTTTTCTACTTTCCAGCGAGGAAAACGACCTTTTATGCGGCAATCTTTGAGCCAATCATCGTTTAGATGATGGTATCTAGCCACACTACACAAATTATCCATATTGACTTTTTCACCTCTTCGCCGTCCTCTAGTAATATTCTCCTTACAGGCGGCACTCAATCTTTCCAAAGCTGCATCACTAGTTGCACGGTCACCCGCTCTCGTATCGATTAAATCAATTCCGTCAATCGATATTTCCATACCACTGTGATTGATAATTACGCGATATTTATTCCGTGCTAAAATACCGGCTAATACCTCGTGAATGAAGCTTATTTCGTCACGGCTCCAGTCGCCTGTTACCGGTAGATCATACATCCCAGCCGGCCATATATTCTCTAGGTCACGCGGCACTACTCCCAATGGAGATGTTATCATCAATTCATGACATCCATTATGAGAAATAGCCCTGAAGAATCTTTTATGGGACTTTGAGGTAGAATACGGTTTACGGTCTGAACAGGGGAGCAAAATCAACACATCGTCCATACCGCTCGGGCTTTGGTATTCATCGCGCATAAATCGCTGCCAATTACGTACCAATGGGTCTTTTTGCGAAGGCTCACTATGGCAATTAAAACGTACACCGTTGTCAACTATTTGTGAAAGATGGTCAGTGTTATCTGCCATTAAATCGTCATAACGACGCATATGCTCGACCAATCGAGGAGATGTCAGTGCTTGTCTATCAGCTAATTCACGTAAACTTGAATCGCGTATCGCCCGACGCACTTCTGCTATCGCAATCGCCCAATGATCGACATCAGGCTCACCGCTATCTTCCATCTTCCTCGGTCCTGATGATGTCAAAACGTATCCGGAGGACTCGCATTGGCGGCTACGTACTTGATCGTGTAAATCAACACCAAACCAAGTTAATGGAGCAAGATTATCGGGTCCTGAAAGTGCTGGAGTCCACATTAATGCCCCTGGAAACCTACGTTTCAATAGGGTGATTGCTTCGATTAATCTACCTGGTCTTCGAGCTAATTGTGGTGCATCAACCAATGCGATAATCGCAGGATTTAGATCATTGGATAACAAGCTAGGGTCATGACAGATTCTTTGCCATGAAACTGGCAACAAATCTCCAGAATCAGCTTTCTCACCTGCATCTGCTTCATCCAGTGAAGGAGGTAATACGTGTCCAATCGATGCAGAATATATTGGGCTATTGACATCGCTTTCAAAAGGATCTAATCCTGCGCGCCCGGTGATAGTCATAGTCGATGGTATTGCAGAGTCGGTTTGGCAAATGAAAGGAGCTAAACTTACTTCTTTTTCTGAATCTCCATCTAATAAAACCAAACCTGGAGCAAAAGAAACAGGGGCACTGCGGTCACCTAAAGCCCATAACCTCGCCATCCTTTGTCGGGCGATAACCGTGCGACCGAGTTGGGGCATGAATCAATGCGTGCGGTGAACCTCTCTTGAATGATTTGAATACTGATGATTGACAGCCAAACGATATGCGCAGCCTGATAGCAGGACTTCTCCTCCTCCTGCTATGTGTTCCAATGGCGGTCGCTAGTACAACATATAGTGCGGTGGAAGGGCATGCATGGGCTAATTGTGATGGTTGTAATTACATAATTAAACAAAATAATGTTACTATTGCCGAAGGTGATACTTTTGATTTCGAGGTGGAAAGTGGTAGTGTATTTGTTGAAAACGCAAGCCAGGGAATAATCATCATACCCGACACATTGGATCCTAGAGATACACGACCAATACCTAGTGAGATGGTCCAAAGTCAAGCCTTACCCATGCATAAGCAATGTCCGTGTGAAGCAGCAACCGTCATCTCAAGTGACCTTCCCTCTGGCGATATTGACATATTGATATTCAACGCCAGTGATGATTGGAATCTTGAAGTCGAACTAATTGCCACCTCAAATGATATTCTCGTTGAGTTCTATTTGCAATCATCTCAGATGGAATCGAAATCTGATATTGAGATAAGGGAAGCGACAAATTCCAGTCCTAACCAGAAACACATGCCAGTATTCATTGAATCGTCGGACTCAAGAGTTATTGTCGAAATTAGTTCACAGACTCCTGACACGGTATATTCACTGCGTTTCCGAGGCCATCAGACCTCAAATCAGACATTTTCTGAAGCAGATAGTGAAATTAGTAGAGTAGGTCGAAGTCCGGTGAATATACCACTACTCCAAAATGAGAAATTGGTGATTCAATCCGATGTGGCATATGATTTCGCATATGTCAATGATGACAATATCAGTGGAGTTGTCGCAAAATCATCTGGTAGTAGTGCGATTTGGGGTATTCCGATGATGGATAGTATCAGAATAATTGCAAACACTTCTGGAATGTGGACAATGTCATTTAGTAAATCTCTACATTATGATGTGACTATTGGAGTAGATGCTCCTAATCTGTTGCCTCAATCAAATGTCACCGATAATAGTTCATGGCCACTCTTACCGTTAAATGGAACTACTGTCAATGCGGAAATCAACCTAGCAATCAACGACTATAGTGATATTTTTCGTATTGAGACTACCGGTTGGCCTGAATCAATTCATATGATACAAGTTATCATAGAAGGAAATGTTAGTTCCCTCATCGTAACGATTTGGGATATGGATCAGAAAACTTGGCAACCACTATCAAGCGTTAATGCTACATTCCAAACCGGTGGTATCACAATTGGCTCCCAACTTGGCCTCGGCACTCATTTCCTGCGCGTAGAACACGTTGACGGAGAAGATGCAGTGAAGGGTAAATGGGGCGAGGAAGGTGCTGAAATACGTTACTCTATGCGCTTAAATTACCAATTGATAGATGAAGGCGAGGAACCGTGGTTCGCACCAAACGAAAATGCCCAGATCTGGGGGGAAAGAGTTCGGTGGATGCTAGGAATCTCATTTTTGTTACCTGCACTATTTCTGTTATTCCATATCCGTAGAGATAAACGCTTTGCTGCACAATTGAAGTCTATGAAAGATCGAAGAGAATGGTTGATTCAATGTATCGCTAAAGCGGATTCGAATCGGCAGAGTAGCAGGGATTTGACAAGAGCACTACGCACGGTTGCATCGATGGAATGGGAAGATTCAATCGAATCCTGGGGAGAACCTTGTCTACGTCACCATACCCTCGGCATAGATTTAGCTATTTGGCGATTAGAAGATGAAAAAGCAAAAGATGGTACATGGCCATTATTGATTGGAATAAAAGTCACTGAGGATGATTGGGAAATCGCAGGATTGCGTTTTGAAGCTCCAGAAGGTGAGACTTGGGAGGTGGAAAATGTGACACCAAGGTTCCTTTATCGTCAACATGAAATATTCCTCGACAGCCTCTTATGTGGACATCGACTATACGCTCAAATAAATCTCTCTGGAAATGCTAGTAGTGTTGACATTCACCTTTCTGGTATGGTAAAGGGTGAACCAATGGCAGCTAAACCAGCAAAAACACTAGAACGTCGATAATCAAGGTTGACGTCGGTCTTCTGCATCTGCCTTCATGCGATTTATCACATCGCTTTCACTCAAAAGTTCTTGACGTAAATCTCCAAGTGCTTTACGTACAGACTTACTGAATTTACGAGGCATGTCTAATTTGAGCAAAACCACCACGTCACCTCTAACTCTACCACGGGCATCTGGCATTCCTTTACCAGGAATTGTTATCGTGTCACCAGAATTAGAATACTTGGGCACAATTATATTCAACTTTACACCATCTACATGGGGTATTTCAAACTCGCAACCAAGAACTAAATCTGCATAACCTAATGGTAAAGACATTATCAAATCTCGATCACTTCTTTCAAACCATGGATGTTCATCTAACTGAATTTCAATAAATAGATCTCCTGGCTGGCCACGTCCATGTTTCCCAGGTTGTCCTTTACCCCTAATTCGCAAACGCATTCCATGGTCAGCACCTTCTGGAATTGTAACCTTCATACTCTGTTCTTTCTGAACAACACCACTGCCTGAACAGTCTCTACAACTAGAATCGGCTGTAGAACCAAGACCATTACAACGATCACATGTTCGCACGACATCTTGTACAAATGGACCAACCTGTTGACGGACTCTGACTCGACCTTGACCGCCACAGGCCTTGCAAGTCTTGGTTTTGCCATCTTTAGCCCCCGTACCTGAACAACTACCACACTCGCTAGGAAGTTCGATTTCAATTTGCTCCTTCACTCCCGTAAATGCCTGTTCAAGAGTGATTGTATGGCGTAATAAGATGTCATTACCTGTGTTTGAGGAACGGCGAGAGCCACCGAAGAAAGAAGAGAATAAGTCACCGCCTAGAATATCATCAAGGTTTATGTTGAAACCAGAAAAACCTCCTGCGCCAAAAGGTGAGCCTCCAGGAGGGTTGTGACCGAAACGATCGTATTGTTGACGCTTATCACTGTCGGAAAGAACTGCGTATGCTTCCTGGATTTCTTTGAATCGTGCTTCAGCATCATCAGCATCGTTCTTATCAGGATGGTAGCGGCGAGCAAGACTACGAAATGCTTGCTTCAATTCCTTAGCATCCGCACTTTTTTCAACCTCTAGGACTTCATAATAATCTCGCTTTTCAGACATATGACGCCTCCCCGTGATTCATGGCTGCTGAGGGGGTCTCTTCAATATTGGTGCTGAAATGACTAGCAATTCAAACAGTATTACTCAGCCCCACAACTATCACAGAATCGATGTATTGGGTTCCTTGTAGCACCACATACCGAACAACGCGGTCCCGCAACAGCAACTTGACCACTGCGTTGAATAGATGGTGAGATTGTAGAATCCATCGCCATTTGTTCAATTGATTGAGCGGTGGATAATTGTGGCATTACCGACCCGGTTGTTGGAGAATTAAAGTTCTGAGTTTGTGGTGAACCTGACATTGATTTTTGTTCTTCAATTGTAAGAGGTGCTTGGGGATTTATCGCTTGAACCACACCACCAGTGTCACTAAGTGACATTATCTCTAGATTTGTAGCATGATTATCACCTTCGATTCGTTGTAGAGGGGCTATTGGTTTTTGAGCAATTATTGGATCACTAATCGCTCTTTGTTTTAGTATTTCAGTGCGTTTTTCCTCACGATTATGTATCGAATCCTTACCAAAAAGCGACATAACATAATCGATTGTTCGGTCCATAAAACCCGTTTTGCGTGTAGCGCCGACTGTTGACTGAATTGGGTTCTGATCAAAATTATCCTTTCCAGTAACTCGATCTGTTGCTTTAATAACTGCCTGAGAGTCCATTAAAAATTGAACTTCTGTAGTCGCATCTCTATCTAGTTCTATCTCTTTACCTTCAAGATTGATTTGGGCAACCGTACCTTCAAGTGCTTCTTTGCTCACATTGCTAGTATCAAAACCATGGTCGACATCTTTTTCCCAAACCCCGCTCTTTTCTGCTTTAAACTGTTTTTTGGTAGATTTGAGGGCCTTTGTTCGTTGCCATTCATGGTCACGAACCATCTGAGTCCTTCGGAAAAGAAAGATGCCGATGATTATAGCAATACCATTGCTTACCAGCATCAACTCGGTAGAAAAGGAAAACATTGCATCGATAGGAGGTATTCCAAAGCGTAAAACATTGAGAACTAATATTGGCACAAATAGCAGAGCAAACGCGGTGGTCGGTCTGGTCTCCATGATATCGCTCACCTTGTGGTCAGACCTTAGCATCATCAATGTTCGCTTGATTTGGACTTGAAGTTTCTATCTCTACTCGCTTTACCTCGACGGAAAATACCATCTACAAGACCAAAAGAAAAAGCTGTATGAAGTATCAGTAAACAAATCGGCAAACCTATGACGCTACTTATTCGGCCGCTGCTTGTAGTCGCTAAAATACCACTCAAAAGCAACACTGTCGCATAAGTAGCAGCGGGAACAATTGCCCATTCACCTAATATGATACAAGCTATCAAACCAATTATTGGCAATAACTCGCGTACATCAAATCTAGAGGGATGATTCAACAATACTTTGCTCCGCCAAAAACCATACCGATGGCACATCAGCCACCATTGTCTTAGACTACTCCTTTTACGCATACGCACATAACTCACATCAGAACGATAAACCGGCCATCCGGCTGCAATCATGCGCATGGATAAATCAGAGTCTTGACTAGTCAAGAATCGCTCATCCCATCCTCTAACTGCGTGTAATGCAGCAACATTGTGAAGAGCAAAGGCAGGAACTTTTGCTTTTGAACGACCTTTGAATCTAGCAAATTGGCCACCACCTGAACCCAAAGGAGAAGCAAGTGTGTCCTCTATCCAACCTTCGACTAAACCAGGGTTTTCAACTGAGATAACCCTTGTACCGATTGCACCAACTTTGACATCCAATTCCTTTTCCAATGCAAGAAGATCTGCGACTCTTTTCTCAAGGTGATCAGGTGGGATTGTAGCGTGACCAATTATCTCAAAACAATGACTAATATCTTCTGATATGTGTTCAAGTGCTAAATTTCTAGCAGGTCCTACATGCCGACCTGGATTGTCTAACACAGTGATTCTATCAGCATAATTACTCAGTATTTTACGAGTTCCATCGCTTGAACCACCATCGAGAACTATGATTTGATGACTGATGGTTTGGGCTAATAAACTCTCAATACACGCTTCGATATCTTCGACCTCGTTAAGCACAGGGAGAATTGTAGCAATCGACAATTGGCGCTGAGACCAATTGTCATCTAAGCCATCTTCACTCGCGCTCACGAGCACGGGAGTAGTGCTACACATTTCAATGCCGCCTGATATATTCATGAACCAGACCCTAGAAGCAAGTATGTGACAGGTTTGCGATTGAACGCGGTTGGCGAGGGAATTAGCGTCCGCATAACTACGGTTATCGATGGTGCAAATGACCCGAGTTTGATTCTAGAAGCATTGCAAAATATCTTTCCCGAGTTCAGCACTGAATTACCTCCTGAACCGCAATTCCCAACAGCGACCTCTACCAAAATTGAATTGGAGGGTATTGGTTTAGCAACGTACCTTGAAAAATTGCATCAACAGAGAATTCTTGATACTGCGATGGACCACATGTCACGAAGGATATTTGATAATCGTACAACCTTCGACTTGAGTAGACAGGCTGCGCTGGTAGGAAAAGTTGCATTTCCCATTCCAGGAGAAATACCTCTAGGCGGTGTAATTACGGTTGAATTGAGTGGTGATGACCTCAGCGATTGGATAGAGGCAGCAACTTGGCATCGCGGCCGTGTTAGCATACCTAGAAATGTAGGAGATGATTTGCGAATGAGGTTCGATGGCGATGCAATTACTTGGCATCGAGAACCTGAGTGATTTTATCGGCAATTTCACCATTAGGTCCGAGCCAAGCTAAATCCTCTCTAGTGTCACACCAAAGCATTTTGTCATGCACTGATAAGTTGATTTTACCAGAAATTGGATTACAGTAATGAACATGCAGCCTGATAGTTCTATCACCTAATTTTGACAACCAAATACCAAGGTGTTCAGCCACATTAACCTCTAATGATAGTTCTTCTAATATCTCTCGATGTAGGCATTCCGATGTTGACTCATCTTGTTCACATTTACCACCAGGAAACTCCCATAACCCCGAGTGTTTTTGGCCCGGTGATCTACGCGTAACTAGAAATTTATCACCCTCAATAATAGCCGCGGCTGCAACATCAATCGGTCCACTATCAAGCATATTTTCTATGCACTGACTAACGAGAATTTCTGGATTAGGACATTTCTCTGCTGGAGGAAGATGAAGAAAAATACATGGTGTTGCATCATCTATTGCTTGTAAAGTCCGATAATAGAGTTCGTTACATAGAAAACCACCCGCATCTGTGGAAATCAATGGTTGTAGATGTAGAGATTTAATGTTCCATTGCTTAGCATTTGAACTAGTTTCTAAATCTCCCATACCAGTTATAGTTTGCAACGGTGGCTGGCGTCCGGAATTATCTGTTATCTTGAAATCAAGTATATCACGCGCTAGAATCTCAATACGTGGGACTTCAGCATTCTCCGCTAATCCCATCAATAGAATACAAGCAAATCTATTTCCTCTCTCCAACCTCTGTGCTATAGCCAATGAACCTGATTCATCAACTGTCAAGATTTGTGCTTCTACTTCACAATTACGTATTATATGTTCATCCATCGATTCTGCAACAATTGCAGAAACATTCTCAAAATGTTCACCAAAGGGCTCAAATCCAGATACAAGCACCTTTCTCCCCAGCATTAACAACTCCTCTATTGAAGGAGTTGATGATTTTTTGGCAATAAGGTTTGACTAGTCGACAAGACCACAGAAGGTTGAGCGGGATGTCTGAAGAGATTGAGATTCGGGTTCCGATTCAGGACAAAAAGCCTGGTAGCGGCATGGTTCTGATGCAAATCTGGCATGAAATTACTGCAGGAATCGGCTTTTGGGGTACTTTACGACCCCTAGTTGCTGCACTCATTGCAGTAGTCCCCTTCCTTTTTTTGGGTCAGCACTTCAATCGCCAACATCAGAAAGCATTTGATTGGACACTATTGCAATTCCCTCTCGCTTTAACTGTAATATTATGGATATTTCTTTGGGCATGGTCTATTTTTGATGCTTGGCGTGAAGCATCTAAATTAGTCTCACGAAGAAGTGGACTTATGAAAAGAGAAATTGATCTCTTGCAGGGATAGAGCCATCGGCTAATCCAGCGAGGTCTGCTCGATCATCATCATCAAAATCATCAGGAATATCTCCAGTGATAAATTGTCTAATTCCGACCGTTTCAACTGCCCAATACATCACTGAGTCTTCATTATTGGAATGCCCTTTGTTATTGGAATCTTCATGATCGACTGGTGAGTCATAAACCAGATTTACCAATCCCAGAAGATGACCAATTTCATGGATAATGACGGAGTTTTCCACATCATCTCTTGATGGGCGCCCAAATAGACCTTCTGCCTCATCAACTGAATCTTGAAAGATTGCAATCGTGGACGCATCTACTGCAACACCTAACACAGAATCATCATCGTATTTCCCATCAGGAAAAATTATGTGCCAGCGCAAAACATCTTCTTGAGCGATGGGCCCTGATTCACGTGTCTCGTGACCTGAAGAGCGTACAGCATCGGCTGTCCATGGTCCTGAATTAGAAAAAGTAGTCTCTGTTGAACTGACAGTGATGCCACCTGGCTTATCACAGACCGATGCCAATCTCGATTTTAAAGTCGCAATCGATTCGCTTTTAGGAGCATTTCCGGGTGAATAATCAATCTCAATAACCAATGAAGAAACATCACTTCTCAAGCATGCAAGGGAAAGATTACCAGGATTGCCGTGGTTTTCAATAAATGTGTTGTCCTCAAAACATCCAGCGAGAGTGGCAGATAAAACCAAAATCCCGAAAAATATTGCTCGCATATCCGCACCTCAGAACCCATCGGGCATTGACACTGGTGAAAAAAGTTGACCCGGACTGGTTAGTTTAGATAAACGCTCTTTGAGCATCTGTTCCCATGAACGTAATAATATCATTAAGTCGAATAGAGTGATGCGCAATTCTTCTACAGTAACGCGTATTAAAGTGGTTAAAATATCCATTCGATCATCGTCGACTACATCAACAATACGATCTAAATCAAACTCAAAATCAGTAGTTTTAACCTGCTCTTCAATATTCCATGGCTTGGTTATTTGTGGAGGGAGAGTCTCAGAGTTTTCTTCAGCAAGTGCCATTAATCGGCCAAGAACCAAGTTGTTGAATCGAGAAATTACCAAACTTAATTCCACCAATGGTATTGCTAATTGATCAACTAAATTTACCATACGCTCCTGTAAAGTAATCAAAGGAGAATCAGTCATAATAACTCCCCTAACGTTGCATATATTGGTGACCATAATGTTGCCACTGCTCTTCAGTCCAGCCTGCAGGCAAACCTTCAGGAGGTATTGGTACAGGCGTGTTTACGGCTAATTGTTCAGTGTTATTTGTCGCCACTACACCACTTGTATAGGTTGGCAATTGATCGATTGCCGGCAATACCTTTCCATGCACCAAATCCTCGACTTCCGATGTCAATGATGATGAGTCGATGCTCTCTTCATCAAACACCAAATCACCTCTCCTAATGCGACGAATAACAACCATCTGATACATAGCATAAGACACTGCAAATAAAGTGATTACGAACATTATAACTGAAAGGCTAGATTCACCAAGTTGAGTTCCCAATGCTTGAACATCACGCTGTATATTTTCTGTAATCATCAGAGGAGCTACTGATATCCGATCCATCTCAACACCTGAATCCAAAACCAATAGCCTGTATATTTGACCCGTGCCAACATCACCTGTAGCAGTAGTATTTAGGCTGGCTACAATGTTCTGGCCTGCACTCGAATTGAGGTTTACTATATCTTCATCAGACCAATCCCTTCCTCCAATCAGTTTTTGCAAAACCAAAGTTATCGTACCATCCTTTCCGTTATTAGCGAGATTAACATTTAATTGCACTTCTTCATCAAGTGATGGTGATGGATTTGACCAAACGATAAGGGAATCGCTAGCACGTAATGAGACATCTGGACCTGAAAGTGCAAATGGCCAATTGGCTAATGGTGAGTTTTCATTATTCATGGAGCTAGAAAATGGGTTTCCAACTTTATCAGAACCTGTAATCCATACTTCAATTGAATAAGTTGGTAGAATCTGTGTGGCGCCATCATCAGTAAAATCAAATAAGCCCTTCCAAAAGAATTCATCCTCATTATCACCAAACACAACCTTCTCTGTCAAAGGAGAACTGCCACGTAAAATCTCCGCATTGCCTGCTTTCATTACGTAGTGTAGAACTGGCGCATCATCACTAAAGCCAAAATCATCTCTATCATCAAGCAATACAGTTACCGCTTCTGCATCAGATATTGAAATGGCTTTACCAGGCCCGTTACCCATCATTGAAATCGCCTCAATTGTTGGTTTCTCATCATCGACGGCAAGTCTTAGAATAGGACTACTTTCTGCATCATATGTAGAAATTCCAGGTAAATCCTCCAAGGTGGCCTCGAGAACAAGATGCCCGCTACGCACTTCAGGAACCAAGAAGTCCATGCTAAATCTGCCGGAATCACCTGTGGTGGTCGACCATGAATTCTCATAATCGCTCAACACGACTGAAAATGCACCAGAAGGAGCAGGAGTTTCATCTTCACTAAACAATAAACGTCCACTGAAGCGAACAGCTAAGCCGGCTCCGATTGTCGTCTCTATACCCTCTGAATTGTAATGATTTGTACCATCACGTAATTCAATTGCCTTAATGTGGCCGGGCATCTGATCGAACCTGAAATCATTATCAAGGCTCCAAAGATCATTACCTAATCCAGCCTCATAGGTATTACAAGCATCTGTAGCCGTTTCACCACAAGGCCGGTCACTCAGACGAATTACTGGGATTTTCAGAACTAATCCATCAGTATCCCACATTTCAGGAAATGACCAAGTAAGTTGAAATTTAATGTCCAAATACATTATTGAGTTATTTTCCGGTTCTAAAGAAACTTGTGAATAGATATTTGAAACAGCCAACCCACTACCCCCACTAACAAGATTCATCCGTGGCTGCCCTGAATCATCGACAGATAAGTCAGCAAATATGCTAGTGGATTCGTCATCGAAGTCTTCGGCAAGAGATATCTGTATCTGAGTTATATCTTGCCAACCATTACGGTCTGAAACGTTCAGCATTATCGAGTATTGCACTCCAGGATGCAGGGGGCTCTCATCATCATGGCCAATAATAGTAGATTGTTCGACATTTACAAATGGGTTAAATTCCTCCCTAATTGTATATGTCGCCAAAGTTTCATTCCAACGAGGAGCTATTTCTCCTGGTCTAATACCACAAAATGGGGGTCCATCTGGACAAACAGCATCGCCACCCATAGCTAATTTGTTACCTTGCCCATCCTCTCCAGTGACATAAAAGGTCACAATCTGGCCATGAATAAGCATCGAATCATCAATTATCCCTTGGAATATATTTATGCCACCTGCTTTGATTTCAGGAGAGGTCAGTGATTTACGAGAATATTCGATTTCTTCGGGATAGCCATTGAAATTACTGTCCGAACAAGCGTTGTGTTCGCCGGCTTTACAACCAAGCCAATAATTGAGAGTAACTTCTGTTGGTGGGTCAACTGAATCTTGAATAACGAGTGTAATCGCCTGACCACCAGGTGATGGTGGCCCCGCATGAACTTCAATGCCATTGGGATCAGCAGATAATACCAAAGGAGAATTACCATCGAAAATCAGAATTAATGTATTAAATCCAGGGTTCGAATGCTGAGATTGATGTGATAAATTAGCAGTAGTCAGCGATAGAACCATACCACCCGCAGTTGATTCAACAGGGCTGGTGAAACTGAGATTGTAAACTCCAAAAGCAGGATTGCCTATGCGGAATAATTCAACCTCATCACCGATAGGATCGCCATCCAGTGAGACATTTTGTCCCATAACAATCAGATCGAACTCTCCCGGTAATGGGAAATATGCAGAACCCTCGAAATTCAATTTGCCAGTAATGTATATTTCTGTGCCACCCCGTACCCAATTATGATTGTTTAATTCTCTCCCATTATCCTCGAAAACCTTCATTCCAGACAATTCGATGTCGTTTTCAATTCTAAGGTTCAAGTCAACACTCGTCCAATCAGTGACTTGCTGACCAGTATCATCACTTACCGAAATAATCGCTGCAATAGAGTTTTGATCATCCCAAGACCAATTGAGCAATATTGGTACTGAAAGTGTAACAACTCCATTATTGGCTATTGAAGAAGTACAATTACCTAAATCATAACTTAGAGCAGTGATACTTGGGTCACTTACAGAACAGCTATCTCCAATCTCCCAACGATACGATAAATCATCACCAAGTGGATTTTGCAGACCTACACTTACATCTGTTATATCTTGAGCATCATCGCCAACAGCAACCCTAGTAACCATATTTCTCCAAACACCATCCGGGACCAATAAGCCTCCATCGATAGAGACGTCTAAGGCACGGGTTTGCATACGATAGGTGATATCTAGGTCACTAATACTTACCCTTCCTGGAGAAGCTGCCTTTACAGCAATTACAACTGGGCTAGTTCCTACGCCATTACGTGAAATATGCTGATTGAATTCACTGACCAAATCTGGCTGTAGAGCTACCTCATCACCAACTATGGAATTGTCAGAAGCGACAACACTTGATTCATTCAAGAATAATAATGAGCGCCAATTCCAGTCACCATCATTGCCTATATCTAATTCAGGACGGTCAGGATAACCCTCTTCATACCAGAAAATTATGCGGTTTAGGAATGGCGTCATCTCAGCATCATTGGAATTAAGAGTGGCCGAATATTGTATTGTAGAACTAGCGGTATTTCCTGGAAAACTCAATTCAATACCATTTATGGCATCATACCAAGTATTACCTTGATCATTGGTGACTTTAATCTCAACTAAAGTTCCTGCGGGTTCATCTGAATCCCAAACAGGTCTCACTTTACCAACCGAAGTACCGACTTGTAATACCTCTGAAAACCAAGTTCCAGACAAGCTGTATTCGGAAGAATATTCGAGATCTATCCACCATGAAACAGCAGTAGAACCTATCAATTGAGCCTTCCATATGAGTTGGTTTCCAGGGTGGTCAAGATGCATTGTGTCATTTCCAAAGACCTGTTGCCAATGGGTGCCATTGTCAGCACTAACCCAATGATCTACACGATCACCTTGACTTGCTGCAGACCAATAGGTCTGCATGTTGATTGCAAGAATATCATCATCGGTTTCAACCAGTTGGCCGAACCAAGTAGTAGTTCCAGGAGCGGGGACTGTGGGGTATTCCAGACCTGTGCCATATTCGCGGTAGAAAAGTGAACTAGAACTTGTGCTCCACCCGCAGTCAACAGTAATTAGACGCTTGCCATCTGATGTCAAACCATTACCCATCGAGTAAATTATTTTTTCATCGGGCTGAGGAATTAGATTAACTGTACCAGATATCGCCCAAACCTTTAGTTGATCACGATTTTGGTAATATTGATCTTTCATGCAACGCATGTAAAACATATCGTCAATAGCAACTAAACCGCGGACCAACCCCCCACTTGTACCGCATTCAGCAGATGAAGCACTTGATTGGAAATTATACATATACTCACCGCGGTCAAAAGTTCCAGAGTCAAATTCATATGATACGATTCTTCTCTGACTATTGTGCACAATCCAGACTAAATCTCGAGATTTATCATAAGATATTGCTGAATAATCACCATATTGTGGTGATACGTCATATGAGTTTAAACAAGTCCAAACATCATCGCTTCTAATATCAAACTCCAGGACTCGATGATATTGTTCTTCGATTTGGCTACCAAAGGTGTAACGATAAGTCGTGAATATCCCAAACATTCTTTCATCATCTGTGATAGTCCAATCTGTAAATGTATAGGCCTTATTTGAATTAGGTTCTGAAGGTAAGGTGCAGGAGGCCTGTTCTAGGTGAATAACCGTATCTAAAGTAGCATTATTCGGATGTAATCGTTGTACTACTGTGTTGAAATTAGTTCCAGACCATTTCGCAAGAAAGAGCCAGTCATGATTTTTCAAAACCGCTCCTTGATTGCGACTTGAAAGTGAAGTGCTCGAAATTTTCATTTGATTACTAAATCTGTTTTCAGTGGAATTTGAAGTATGTGGTTGACGGACAGCATAACTGCCATTGTCATACCATGAGCTACTTGCAGAAGAAGTAGATGAATCTACATCATATGGAATGAAATCATGCGCTACTTGGTCCATTGCTAAGGACAAATCATCCGATCTAGAATCAACAGCTCCAGATTGGCCAGCAGACCAATCGGAACGGTCATCAACAGTAACTTGAGACCACCCAGTAGCACTAACGCCAGATAAGGTCATTTCAACATCAGTAACTTCTGCCCCATTAGGCAAATCAACTACGATAGATGTATCTGCGCTACCACCCTGATAAGTGGCGATTTCTTCAACCTCTCCACTTGAAAAGGTATACAAATGACGAGAGCCCCCTGCAGCCTCAACACTGACACCAATGTGTTCAAACATTGGTGCTGCTGGAGCAAGAAGAAGCAGTATTATCATCAACTGCATCCGGAAACTCGTTGCGCTGACCACAGTTCCACCGTTACCATTCAAAACGGTGAAGGACTTCAACTCACCGCACTGATGGTATGAAATTTATCTAAAATTATTCCAAGTTTCACTGCCTATCATAGCGTATAGGTGTTCCTTCTTCATTGACTTCAAACCAATCTACTTTCCAATCTCCATCTGTGTCCCAATTTGTAGGACTGGTACCATCAGCCACACCATCTCCGTCAATATCGAGAAGATACCAACCTAGAGAACGTTCTCCAAGAATTAATGTTGGATTCGTGTTCGATGGAGCAGACGGGAAATTCTTACCCCAGTCATCCGTCCAATTACCAGCAACTGCCGGTTCAGCCGGGTTGTTAGAAATATTAACATCAAGGTAATGCGCATCCATGTCATTAATTACATATGCATATAGAGTATCAGTGTTATTGCCTGATTTAGCCATCTTGAAGTAATCTACTGTAGAAAGTTTAGTTATAGATTCCTGATACTGCCGGAATTGCCACCATTCTGTAATAGGTTCTCCATCAAGATTCAGACCTTGACCAATCACTTTACTAGCAGAATTAAGGTCGGTTCTTTTTGCAATCCCGAAAAACTCCATGAAATTTGTATTTGCAGTATAGACGCAGCCCATTGCATCACAGATGTAGTTACCATCCATATCAGGATCGGATTGCGCGTCACTCGGATCTGAAGGATCCATCGTTACTTGTGTATTACTAAGTACAGGTCTCGGCAATACTCCTGGAGAAGTGTATGAAAGTGGCAGGCAAGTGTTTGTACCAATACCACAAGGGTTTCCGTTACTGATATCAATCCAGTTAACCTTAACCTGTTGAGTACTAGTGAAATCATCGTCATTTTCATCCCATCCATGATAGAATTCATACCAGTCTGGCAAGAAATCTCTGTCTGAATCGTTTTGAAGGGGATTACTACCAAATTTGAATATTTCTTTACCATCGCTTAATGACCAATCTTTGTCATAGGATATCACTTTGCCAAGTCCATCTAAAGTGGCACGGAAGATGACCGAATCATTGTCACTATCATTTGTATCTGGCCGAGTATGGTTTTTCCATTCCATCCAATTCGTGAAGGGTAAGTCAGTACTAGCAGGAGCAATTACTAGACCAGATAGTACATATGACCCATCATAGTTGCCGTCAGATTCGTCCCAAGTTCGTTGTGGAGCAGGTGTATCTGCAATTGTTCGACCGTACCATCCATCATGATCGCCATCATAATGTATATCAAATGGGTTTAATGGATTTGAAGACCAGTGGTTTTCAGTTGTGACATCAGGCATACCATAAATCGCATAACAATATTCCCAGCCATCTTCTATGTCGTCCGAATCAGAATCGTCATAATTGGGATCTGTGATTCCCAGTAAAGTTCGATTGAAATTATCTTCTATGATAGAATCAATGGCATCGAGCTTCGCCGCAGAACCAGCATGTAATGACCTAAATGACGCATATAACTGGGCTCTTGCCGCTGTTTCTGAAAGACCCTGTTCCTCTGCATAAGCCAAATATGTGTCATTAGCAAAACTGAATAATCCTAGACCATTTGGAATAGAACTCCTTTGAGATTTCTTCCCATATATTCGCGATTCGTATTCTTTTAAGTCGGAATAGGTTTCGTTATCACTAATGTCACCATTACCATCACAATCAATAGAATCAGAATCTGAGTCATAAGGCGTAATTGAATCATTGAACAAAGGATTCATTGACCATCTATTATCAAGGTTTTTGTATTGTGTAAACCAATATTCATAACCATCAGACATTCCATCATTATCTGAATCTTGAACAGTAGGGTCGGTTATTCCTTTCAAGAAAGTCATCAATGTACTTTCTTCGTCATCATTTATCCAACTCGTGAGATCTGCACTCCAACGTGTTGCGCGACTTTGTTTGCTCAATAACATATTTGAAACTCTAGCCTTATCCACTACATCAGTAGACAGTGGTACTTCATGGAATAAAGGTGCTCCACCAGTGTGGGTCTCACCGTTAACTGGAGTAGATATCGCTAAATTAAACTCTTGAGAGTCAGTTAAGCCATCGTTGTCTCCATCAAATGAACCATCACCTGGAACTAATGGATTAAGTGTCCATATCTCATTAGTTGTATCCCACTGGGTGAAAACCAATTCGACACCATCAAGAATACCATCACCATCGGTGTCTTCATTATTTGGATTACAAGTATTACCGTTATTTGACAAGACTTCAGCATCTCCTTGCGAACCAAAAGATTCGGTTGACAAAATACCAGCCCATTGTTGTAATGTTGGGCCCGTAATGTATACTGCTACGTACCAACGTGGTGTAGTGCGGTTAGCATTAGCCTCAGAGAGATCGGGGCTAATACAATTGTATTCCTCCCAATTAATCATTCCATCCTTGTCATAGTCGCCCCAACGGTCAGCATTGTCGATAGGACTCAGAGTCCAATTGTCTTCTAGAACATCCCATCTTGAATTCCAAATTTCCCAGCCATCAGGCATTCCGTCTTTATCTGTATCAGCATCAAGAGGGTTAGAAGCTCCAATTTCCACTTCTTTCTGTAAAGAAGTCACAGATGTTCCCGCCCTATCGACGTATAGGTAAGTTCCAGGATTGCCTGAAGCGCGAATGTTATCGAAAAGATTGGTTTCAAGGCCTTCAGGCAAATCAATTCCCGAAAGAGCAACTCCATCATAGAACATATCACTACGGATATTAAATTCGAGCCAATTGACATACGATTCATTGAGTGAAAGTATTCCATCGCCGTTTATATCAAAACCATCACCATCAGGGTTAGATAATAAATCACTCGAATTCAGTGGATTTATTCCAGCTCTTGCTGGCAACCAAGCACATGCACCTCCGGATTCCCAGCCATCGGGTAGACCATCACCATCAGAATCTACACTATTAGGGTCACCTACAGACCAATTCAGAGCCTCGATTCCTTGCTCCCCATGAGAGAGCAAATAGGTACCTGAAATCGCTGCATCTCTAATTGTAGTCCATTGATATTCACATAAATTAGTTAGACCATCACTGTCTGCATCCTCATCCTTATCTGCTGCATTGAAAGGATCTAGAGTCCAACTATTACCACCGTCAAATTCTTCACCAATCCAACGACGATTCTCAATTTCCCAACCATCGGGCATACCATCGCCATCTGTATCGGCATTGGTAGGATCTGTAGATTGATCGATTCCATCTTTTGCAAGATATGTGGCATTGGCAGCCTTACCGGCCTCGTCATCACAGATGTAATCCATGGACGAATCATAGTGGCACCAAAGAACTGAGGCTTCAAGGAATTGCCCGAAATACTCTGCCCCATCATTGACTCCATCACCATCGGTATCAACCAATCTTGGATCTGTTGTATTGTAACCACCAGCTGAAGTAGCAGTGTAGCGGAATTCATCGAGATTAGTGTATAAGCGCTCAAGGACAGGGTCGTCGTCAAGATTTATACCATCGCCATCATTATCCAAAGCTGCATCGTATGGATCGGTCGGATCCAGACCATACAACGCCTCCCATCCATCAGGTATGCCATCTGAATCAGAATCGTTTGAGCCAGGATCCATCAGTGCCAGATTTGAATAACGTCCAGGTGCAACGCCGGTTAGAACTGTAGGCAAGCCTTGCTTATCTGCAACTGTAATAGTAGCGATTTGTCCAGGTATCCATTCTTGATTCGAAAGTCCGTATACGGAGGCATAATTTCCCGCTATCGACCAAAGTCCCCAGTCAGATCCAATCAATAACTCATCAGAAGTGGGGTAAACAGCGTATATGTCATTGGTAGCAGGTATTGACTCTCCATCGATCCCTGGGTGTTCAAGTAGACCACTATGTGATAACGTACCAGTAATGAGGTCGATTTGGTGTAGTCCTGACCTAAGAGCAACCCATAGCACTTGATGTGCTCCTCCGTCGGGACCATCAGGTACAATCTCACGAACATTTACTGGATTATCAGAACCGCCTCCGCTAATTACTCTAACATTTGAATAATCATTTGGAATACTTGTGTTCTCTAATGAGAGGAAGAAATCCCAAGTGGGTGCATCGCTATCTCTCGCACTCGCGGTTTGAACGTGCATTAATCCAACATCAGTACCAACATAAAGTGTCAAAGGTCCCGATGAAACATCTACATGAGCTGCAGATGTCACTATTGCACCTGCATCAGATAATGCCTGAGTAATACCACTACCAATATCCCAGATATTGGTGATACTAGAAAGCCCGTTAACCTCGACAACATGTCCTTCTCCGGAATTACCAAATACAGCCACATGCTCGTTACTTCCATCTCGAATTAAACGAGCAACTGCAGTGAAATTACCTTCGACGAAGCCCCACTCCGAACTAGAGATTAAAGTACCATCTGTTTCAACTTCCGCTACCCAAAGTCCACCCTGTGTTGCCATTACCAAACTACGTTGATTATCGGAACCAACCATAACCATATCATTTAGGTCATGCCCTTGAGGTAAACGATAATCACTAGAACCATTTTCGCTAAAATCGATATAAGTGATACCTAAACGAGTACCGACCCAGACCTCACTACCTTCAGAATGGAAATCTCTGACATCATGATGTATCAATGATAACTCAGATGGAT
>ERZ1046148.340-NODE-340-length-29390-cov-40.742151_pt1 | contig 29390 bp, 30 predicted proteins | sample MGYA00383090_ERZ1046148 | MGnify/ENA primary metagenome ERZ1046148 (study PRJEB29581, sample SAMEA5548360) | metagenome | biome: marine; feature: coastal; material: water | depth 25 m | study: Short-term variability in the microbial, nano- and picoplankton... | reverse complement strand
ATGAGTAAACCAACACACACAGTAATGATAGGCCTTGATGGTGAGGCTGTAGTAGTAAAAGCATCTATGGTTCCTATAGAAACCAAAGGTACCTCAATGAACAAAGCACTTAAGATGGCGGAGGAAATTAATAATGATTAAATTATTTAGTGCAACATGGTGTGAACCTTGTAAGGTATTAAAGAGATTAATTAAAGCTAACAAGCTAGAGGATAAGACTGAGGTAATTGATATTGATAGTCCCAAAGGATCTGAGGAAGCTAGGAAGCTAGGGGTCCGAGGGATCCCAATGCTCTATGACACTGAGACAGGTGGTAAGATTATTGGTAATATAAACTTAGCACAATTAAAGGAGTTCTATAATTAATGATGGAAGGTTTGGTATACCACCATCTCCAAGGAGGGACAAGGGAATCTGTCAAGGAGGATTACTACGGGAACTTAAGGATTAAGAATCCTATTAGGTTTACATTCTTTGTAAGCTTTGTAGGTATCTTATTAGGTTCAATATTATTTTTTGGTGGAGGATACTTATGGGAGATAGCGATGAAGATGTTGTAGTTAAGGGCTATAATATTAATGAGGAAGACTGGGGGTTTATCATGATGAATGAAACCTTAGGTGTATAGATAACAAAAAGCCCCTTGGAACTTAAAGAACCTTGGGGCTTTATTTATTTCTTAACCATATGAGATATGAAGTAGAAACTTACTATGATGTTTAATGTTACATTTATATTAGATGTTAAGAACTCTTTTATGACACCAGCTTTCTCCACATCCCCATAGGATATATAACCTAACCAAACCATAACCAAGATGAACTGCTCCATTGTAATTGCAGTAGCTATCATCCGTCTCGCTGGGCTTTGATGCTTAGTGGTCTCCATAAACTTCAACACATACTCGGCTTTCTCCTTAGGGGTCCAGTCGGTACCTGCTATTTTATCTACGATCTTAAGCGCAGACTTAGATACCCCTTCAAACCCAAAGAAACCTTTAATAGCTTCCCACATATTAACCTCCTATTAGTTTAACTGCTAACTTACCTACATCCCCTAAAGAACCTGAAGCAACTAATAACACACCTAAAGCTATATAGAAACCTTTGGTACATTTAGATTCTAAAGAACTTAAGGAATCCCCTATCTTCTCTATCACCTTATCTGTTTGTTCCTGCTTCTGTACTAGCACTGCTTGATTAATTTTCAACTCACTAATATCTTTATTCATTTGATCTCTCTCCACTGTTGGTGTCCTCCTAAATTCACCGTTGATTGACCCTTGGGCATAAGGGATCCCTAAAGACCCCAAGGGCAGTGGAGTCTTTAGAAGACCTAACGGACGTTATGTAAGGTTAGTTTATATTGATACTTAGCTTAAATATTCAGTTATCTTAACTACACCATGTTGTGCCGAAAACTGATCATTACGCGGCATTTCAGTGTTTGTCAGTGTGGCATATCTACCCTGACCTCCTGAGCCTCCTCCGTAGCCTCTGGTATGATAATCAGTAATAGTAGGTAGATGAACAGCGTTAGCTGTACTAGTCTGAGTACGCATATTAGACATAGGTGTTAAACTAGGTCCTACCGCAGAGGTTATTTGTTCCGTTCTACTAGTATACATAGATGCATCACCTCCTCCTACATGATTGATCAAGGTTTCAATCTCTAATCCCGCTATTTCTTCTGCCAAAATAGTTTGGGTAGGTAATGTTGTACTTGCCATGAGAGTTACAACATTACCACCGTAATTGTAAGTCCCGTGTTTTCCTCCTGGGGTATAGGCAAGTGTATCTCCATTTACTTCAATCTCAGTTGCGTTACCATCAACGCCCGATCGATTACTACTAAAACCATAGTCCGCTTGTCCTACATTTTCCGCACCTGCCCCTACTTGTATTACCCAAGGCATGTTAAAATTACCATAAACTCTAAACTTTAAGTGAGCACCTGATCCCCCAAATCCTATCATTGAGCTATAAGAGTCTGAATTATTGTTTACTATACCAGCACCGCCTCCTCCTCCACACATCTCAACTTCTATCATCTTAGTATTAGGATTAGCTATGAACGACTGTTGTGCATCAGGATCATCGATGTCAACTTTAAAATAAGTTACTTTAGGTCTCTTAGGCATCCATCCTGTAGTGGTTAAGATAGCAGAAGTGTCCACTGTTGCAGGTACCATCCCTATAGAATTAGGATAATTCCTAGTTAATGTATTTGCTTTAGCGGGCTTGAATCCGCCTTTAATATTATATAAAGGTGAGGGGACATAATTTAAAATCTCCGCACTTCCTTTATTATTAACACCTCCGGTTGGGTTACCTATAACTACTAGGCTCCCTGCGTTATCACTAGAGAACACATTACCTCCTGCATTCACCTGAGTATCCGGGAATTTATAGGTGGCAAGTAGAGGGTTACTATTATTTGGAATATTAGTAACCCATTTAGAGTAACCATTCTTTGTACCTGTTTCTACGTTAGCAACTAATAGATACTTGTCATCGTCGTAGAGAGTAATACAGTCTTTAAGGCCGTAGGGTAGATGTAATGAGTCTACATGAGAAGCAAGGTCAGACTTCTTTTCATCAACATTATTTAAGGTCTCAAGATCTTCTATACGTGTAGCTGCTCCCTTAGAATCATCTATTACAGAATAAGATATAAGCATTGGGGTACTTGCAGCTAAAGTATCACCTAAAGCTAATGTGTACATCTGTAAGCCATTATTAGTTATAGTCATATTATAATGTGTATTTGTTACAGTATCAGGTAAAGTGGTTATATTAACAAGAGACCAACCCCCGGCTTTAGCAGCAAAGGTATACAGAGTACCAGAAGGTCCTTTACCTGAAGCAATAGCATATAGTATCTTACCATTACCTGACAGTACAAAATTAGCACCAAATCTTTCATTAGGGAGAAGAACATCCCCACCTATTAATAATGAGGATAACTTAAATCCTGAATCCCAGACACCATTAGTATCCGTGAAAATCTCTACCTCACCTACATCATCTCCTACAGCTAAAGAACCTATAGCTACTACAGTCCCGTCAGAGCTAGATCTAACCTTACCTCCAAAACCCATACCTAATTCAGGGGTACCAGATGTAAATTGTTTAATAGGAGCAGCATAATTATCAGCGGAGGAGTACATAAATGCAGAACCAAAGTTACCTGTAGATGCTTTATGTCCCGGGGAGCCTATGATAACCTTAGAGCCATCCTCAGATATAGCGAAACTAGCACCAAACTTAGAACCACCCTCAGGTAGTACCCCAGTCAGGTCTGTACCTTGTAGTTTTATAGCAGAATTCCACACTCCTTTATCATCTCTAGTTGTAATATGGACACTACCTACATCTACGATAGTATCTGCATCTACATTACCACCGCCTATTACATATACTTTACCATCCTTAGATACAGCCGTGGTACTACCTATACCATCCCCATTTGTAGCTCCTTCAGGGATTGAGGTTAATCTCTCCGAATCAATAATATCTATACTAAAGCTATCGGTTGAAGTGTGGTCCCTACCTACTCGATATGTCTCACCTCCGTTAGCTACTAAAGTACCCTCAGTATAATAAGTATTAGGTAACCAAGTAGGTACAGTACCATCTTCAATTACTTGAAGTTTACCTGTAGACCCTTTAACTAGTTTGTTACCTGCAATAGGTTCAATTAAATCTTCACCTAGGACTTGTAATTTATTATTACTATCCTTAGTCAATACATTCTCAGAGGTATCCCCTTTTAAGGAATCTGCTAGTATCTCTAGCTTACCATCAGTAGATTCAGTAATTAAATTACCAGTAGTATCTGCTTTAATCTCTGAAGCTAGGACTGATAATTTATCATTAGTTGCCTTTAGTAAGTTCTTAGTGTCAGGATCTAAAACATCCGTAGCTTTTAATAGGAGACCTTTAGTTGAATCATACTTAGCTAGGTTAGTAGAGTCAGTATCATATACTTTATCTAAGGTAATATCAGTCTCAGTACCTGCCTCATCTACGTACTTTAAGATGTTACCAGTTCCCGTAAGGAATGTTAACGCTTCGTTGACATCTGTAGTGTTTCCCTTGGAATCCGTGAGTACCCCTATCTTATGGGATTTACCTATATCCATAGCTACAGTCTCATACTTAGTTAATGCGTCAGTACTCTGACCTGCTGCATTCAAGACCTGCTGCCATGGGATTAACCTGATATCTTTAGTGTCTGTATCAATCACCATTACTGTATCAGCTACGTCAGGTGTAAATCCGGGTGTATTTATGATTTGTCTAGTTGGCATTTTATCTCCTTAAATTGTTACTTGAATAACATAGCCTGAAGGATCTTGGATGATCCGACCATCTACGTCGTGTATCGTGTTCCACCCACCTAACTCAGAATATAATGGTTGGGCAGATGCTAATATGTTCTCAGCTATGGAATTTTTATTAACTTCACTAGCTGGTAAGGTAGCTAAATTATTATTAGCTTGTTTAACTAATATTAATTCACCACCTGTTAATTTATTTAATACAGGTAAATCAGATACTCTTGTTGCCATTGTTCCTCCTTATTCCCAAAGTAAAGGCATACCATGTTCGTCGGTTATTAATTGATTATCCCCATCATGTAAGGTATCAGACTTTGTAAGGTCTGCTATACAGAGGTCCGTAGTCCCTAAAGAATTATGGTAGTTATTCCATTGTAAGGGACTCCCATTATCGTCAGTAAGCCACTGTAAATCTAAATCATGTAAGGTAGTATGATTATTTCCATCTATGGCTTCTGACCATTCGTGTTTACCTAGAAGCCCATCAGTATCTATGTGAGAGCTTATGTCATCCTTAAAGGCTAATTCTTTATCCTCAAAGACCCTAAGGTATATCTTAGAATAATGATTTAGTGGGTCAATACTGGAAGGCCTGACCAGCAGAGGTCTAGCACTTTCGTTCACATCCTCTTGTCCCTTGACCAACAGGACTGTGGTGTATATAGAGGTACCTACATGGCCTTCAGCAGGATGAGTGAACCACCATTTAAGTTCATCACCATCACGAAGTTCATTCCCTGTTAGCTTCTGCTCGTAGGCTAACCTACCTGTGTTGTCTTGTCCATAATATAACTGATAGATTATGTAATCATCCTCAGCTACATCTTCAGCTACTATTATCTCCTGCCCATATACAGAGTGATTACCTAACATAGAAGCAGGCTTAGAGTAAGCTACAGCACCGTTAAGAGCAGTAGGAGGACCGTAAGGTTCTATTATATATAAGTCACTATAAGTCCTACCTGAAGGCCGGTAGACCCCTGAGCTTCCACGGTTCTCTGGTTTACTCTGGTCTTTAATACCACCCCACATAGGGTACCAATCTACATCTGACTCTAGGTTCGTGTAGAATATATTCTCAGCACCTGATGATATCTTGTGTTGATTATCTAGTAAGTAACTATTAAGTGTGGATCTCATAGCCCTATCCACATCTACAGTGTTTGTTGTAGGATCATACTTAACGTGCTTAAGTGTAAATATATCCCTCCCACCAACAGGCCTATTGCCATCCTTAAGACCTTTAGACCAGTTCCTCATCTTAGCCATTTATTAGTCTACCTTTAACATAAGAGGGGGCTGTGGTTGAGTAATAGACTACTGTTTGTACCCCTTCGTTCTTATTAGACATAAGAAACACAGCATTGAGAGGGACTATGGAAGCGTCGTAGGCTTCTCCGGGCGCTAAGGGGAGTGTGTTAGAAGAATTAAAGTTATCGTATTCGTTACCAAAGCCTATAAAGACGTACTCAGTATCCGATAGATTGAATATAGTTAACTCTTTTCTGTTACCATCCTTACCGAGGATCATAACAGCCTCTTTAGTTGCAATGAAATCTTTAGTATAAGCTAAACTCATTGTCATGTTCTCCTCTGTTAATTAAATTGTACTAACTTAGACAATAGAGAATAGGATTTGATAGGGATTAGTGGAATTAATTTGTATTTATTCTACAGGTATCATATCAAATAGTGATTTCTGTTGTCTAATAACCTTTAATCAGTGAGTAGTAATAGTAGTAAAGAAAATAATTTAAATTAATTACAGAAAAGACTTGACTTTTAACAGAAAGTATGATATAATATATATATACTATAGTGAAACAGAGTAAAGAAAAACAAAACTACTTTACTTAATTACATTATTTTATTATAAAACATACCATAAAGTTCTTACTAACACAAGGAATCCCCCATGACCCCTAAGGAACTCAGAGAACGTCTAGCCTCCGGTGAAGATCTATCAGGTACTATGTACTTACCTAAACATCCACTCCCTACTGACTTACTTAATCATATAAATCTCCTGCTCAAGAAATATAATAATAATAACTGAATAGCAAGATCAACAAGGATGGATAACTTAATAACCAGATATACAAAAACCCCTAAGACTTAAAGGTCCTAGAGGGCTTTTTAGTTTTACTCTATTATTTTCTCTGCTACATTACTATAGGTAGGGGCTATACCTTTCACTGCTGACTCTAGCTTCCTATCACCAAACACTGACATACCTATCTTCTCTGCATCACCTGCTGCTGGTCCTAGGACATTACTTAATCCATAACCTTCTGCAAGCGGAGCAATCATAGCAGCCCCCGGTACCAACATACCTGTCACACCATTAGTCATCTTACCTGCTACTTCCCATTCACTATCATCATTAACAACGCCTTCACCTGTAACTAGACCAGTCTTATATGCTGTCCAATATGACATACCTGATACTGTAGCTAGTAATCCTGACATCTTCCTCAAGGCCTTAAGTTTATCTCCTTGATTCCATAGGCTCTTAGATTCATCTATGATACTACCTACAACATCATTAGCATATACATTAGTGAATCCCTTGAACTGGGTAACTAATCTAGCTATTGAACTATTACTAGAAGATAACTTACCTTTATTAATCTTATTAGGGTTAGCAATCATTGTATTAGCATGTCTTGTAGCTCCACGTTTAAGCCTATCAAACATAGGGTCTTTGACATCAGCCCCTTTGACATACCAATCCACTGCCTTCTTAGGATTTATATTCATCTCAGCCAACCATCGCTGTCTGTTAGAAGACTTTGAGGACTTAGGATCCATAGCTAAACCTTTGATAGATTTAAGTAAATCATTCCTAGCTGCCTGATAAGCCATAGTCCTAGTATGTTCTGTCCACTGATGTAGCATGAATGTTTTCATAGCACCCTTAGATATCTTAGCTGGTAAGCCTTCAAGTCCTTCACCTACCATAGCTTCCAGTCTCTCTTGTACTGCTGCATCATGAACAAGACCTACTTCTTTAGCCTCACGGGTTAACTGTTCCTTACTAACACCATTAAAAGATTTCTTAGCTTTGCCTATATAAGAACTAACTAAGTCCTGAATCCCTGAAGATTCATTAAGTCTATTTAGGATAGTGACAGGTTCAAAGATAGATGTTAATGTAACTAACGGAAGTTTAGTAACCATCTCAGTAGCTAATACTGCATCAGTAACTTTCTTACCTGTAGCCTTACCACCATAAGTACCCCCGAGGAGCTTAGGGATATCCTTTATGTTCTCAAGTTCCTTATCAGTTAGTAACCTCGCCTTACCAAAGCTACCTCTACCTGTCTCCTCTACTTCCTCAGCTATCTTCTTAGTCCACTCATCAATCTTAGAACCATTAGGTCCAAACACTGAATCAACCTCTACCCTCTTAACGGTATTCATTAAGTACCTATCTATCTGTGCTAGAAAATCATCACGTAAGGCAGGTGCTATAACTGAATCAGGCACATCCTTCCAAGACCTATGGCCTATAGGTTGTACTTTACCTCCAGAACTTAAAGGTCCTTGCTCATCAGTAGCTCGTTGTGTGTTAGTCATTATATTCTCTAGGGACTTAAGTACTTCCTCACGTGGGTACTTAGCCTCAAGCTTAGAGTTCATATCTTGAAGACTTATCTGATCTGCAAGAGTGTTAGCCATTTCCTCATTGATCTTAGTTTCATCAAAGTATCTAGGTAGAAAGTCTTTAGCTTCATCTAACTTCATCCCTTTCTGTTTAGCATAGTCCTTAGCCTCATCCAGAAGTCCCCTAACCATCGTTGATACTTCAAGAACCCCATCGTCAAGGGAAGGAGTAACCCCTCTCATATGATCTCTAAGGGCTTCCTCTGATACCCCTAGTTCTTCCATCTTAGTTTTAATATCAGTTGACTTCATTGTGTACTGACCTTGTTTATATGCTAAGTTCTCTTGGATAGTATAGATAGGTGCTCTGCCGTTTCTAGCTCTAGGGTTAATAGCATCTAACATTAGCTTAGCAGTAGGTGACATCTTAGCTACCTTCTCTAAACTAGCAGTAGCTGATACAGTATAATCCTTTACTACTTCCATTAACCTATTGTTCTTAGCTTGGACATTGAAGTTACCTGTGAGATCTATGCCTTGTATACCTTCAATATTAACACCATCAGTCTCTGGGGACTCAAGGCGCTTAAGGGTATGTACTTCACCAACTGCATCAGTCACCTGCATGAACTGGTTATCAACTACCTTAGCTTTCTCAGATCCAGTAAACCAACTCTCAGCAGCTTGTTCTCTAGTAGGGATATCCTTTGATAGTAACTCAGATCTCTTATTAACTAACTCAGTAAGTTCACCACCTTGTTCTCTAGCTAAGTCTATCTCCTTATTGACCCTATCAATCTCAAGGTTTAATACTTCTCTATCAGCCTTTGAGGTACCTGCTTGTTTCTTTAGGTTCTCCAATCCAACTATCTGACCCTTAAGGCTTGCCTCATCAACTACTTCCCTTACCTCATAGTTATATACATTACCATTCTCATCAACCCAAGCTTCAACAGCAGGATCTTCATCAGCCCTCTTGACTGCCTCACGGTACCTAAGCTCATCAAGCTCAGTCTCAGTATCTAATGTAGCTTTCTTCTTGAAGTCCTTAGCTTGAACCTCAACGGCCTCAGCTCTCTTAAGGGAACTAACTCCCTTTGATAAGGCTCTACCACCACCATGTAATACAACACCTAACAAGGCATCTACTTGTGATTGCTCCATAGCTTTTAACATATCTATTTCACCTTTGTTAGTAGATTGTTGTAATGCTCTATCTAAAGTACCTACAGTTAAACCACCTGCACCAGCCCCTATCATCTCAGCAGATAGTACAGCAACTTGAGTAGCCCTAGCTCCAGCACCTACAGCATCAGCAGCAGTGACAGCAGCAGCACCAGCCCTAGCAGCAGCAATACCGGGTAGTAACATCAGCTCAGGTTTATCAATTACTTCCTGTGCCATTTGTTTAAAGAACTTACTAGGGTTTTCCATAACAGCATCCTTAAGTTCCTTCATACTTGGGAACTCAGAATTCATTGCTTGTTCATCTAGGAAGTTCTTAAACTTAAGTTCATTCCTTTGGTCCCATAGTTGTTTAGCTTCTAACTGTTTACCACGATCATAGCTATCTACAGGGCCTAAGGTTTCTAACTCCTTCCTAAGCTTCATGTCCTGTATCTGTCTACCTCTTACAGATTCCTCAGGTACATACCAATCATACATTGCCTGTCTACCCCATTCAACACCATGACGGATAAGGGAGTTATCCCAAGCACCAGTCCAATCGATATCCTGTTCAGTTGTTAGTTGTTCTCTCTTATATTCCTCAAAGGTCTGAGGGACAAACAGTTCATCAGTTGGTTCACTATCATCTACTGAGAAAGAGTATAAGTCACTATAAGGTTCTGAAGGGCTTTCAGATTCTACAGGTTGATCCCACTCAGGGGTAGTAGAGGTTGGAGGTTGAGTATAAGTTATACCCATATCCCAATCCTGTTGTTCTACTTCTAATGGTTGATCCCAATCATCACCAAAATCATCCAAAGGGTTTGTGGCCTGTAAGGTTGTGGAGACCCCTCGGTTCTTGAGGTCTTCTTTAGGGTCTCGCAATATCATATTATCTCCTTAATTAAAATTGTACTGACTTAGTAAACTGATTAAAGTATTTACTTGGGTCTTTCTTATAGTCATCCATTGATAGGATTTGATCTTGGATTTGTTTAATCCTAGGCATCCCTTTGTTTAAAGCAGGACCGAAGAATACATCAGGTTCAATAGCACCTTCATCAACAGCACTAAGGATACCTTCAACATCTAGGACCTTAAGATAAGCTAGAGCTTTAGCCCTAGTATCTAGAGCCTTCATGAACTCAGTGTCATCAATCCTTTCAGGTGGTACTTGTGCTGCCATCCTATTCCTAACGAACAACATAGCATCAGCCATAGATTCCTTAAAGTTCTCAGGGGCATCATTACTAGAGAATAGATTGAAAGAACTACCTTCCATCTTACCCCAAGCTTCTTGTTCCTCTTTAGGGAAGTCAGTGTAGAACTGCCCACCCATCTGATCGTCCTTAGGTATCTTAATATACTGTTCCCTAGTTGGTTGTTCTAAGCTAGCTATCTTCTTGGTCTTGCCTGTAGCAGGATCCTTAGCTTGTTTAACTACCCAACGTTCACCAGTCTCATATACTTTACCTTGAGCAGTTAATGCTCTTGTACTTCTTACAGTACGACCATCTGGTAGTTGTTCAACCTTAGGATCTATGAGCTTAGTACCTGTCTCACCATTAGCAAAGAATGTCTTATACATCTCCTCACCTGTCTGCTCATTAACACCAACTACCCACTTACCTTTCTTACCACCCTTAGATCCTGATTGCTCAATCATCTTAGGCTTGATAGGTTCATAGTATGGGTTCTGTTCTGGTGTGAAGCTCTGACCACCAATAGTCTGTGGTTCTATTTGGTCCTCAGGGACTTGAGGTTCCTCTTGCACCTCAGTAGGTCTACCACCTGCAGGTACTAACTCACCTTGTGGTTCATCAATAAACTTCTGTAATGATTCACTTGGTGGTTGATAAGACTCAGCAGGTTTCATATAAGCCTCAGCCCAATTCTGTAGGGGTGACTTAGCTCTACTAGACTGTGAGGGCTTAAAGTTCAAGGTAGGTTCTTTCATTTCTGTAGGTCTTGATATCCTACCCTCACCAGTAGTCATTACTTGTTCAGCCCTAGTAGCAGCAGCCTTAGGTGAGTAACCTAGTGTAGAGAACAATCTAAACTGTTCATCATAACTACCAGACTCTACTCCCTGTAAGGCTTTGATTTGTTTCTTATTCTGTGTATACTCATTCATCTTAGCAGCAAACTTAGATTTAGCTTGTATCATAGCCATATCATTCTGAAGTTGAGTAGTCTTATCTATCCTAGTCTGTCTCCTCTTCTGTTCTTGTTCTGAATATTCAGCAACACCAGCAGCTCCAGCAAGAAGACCTTGTGACCAACTAATTGCCATCCTTAACCCCCCTTAACTTTTTCTAATAAAGATTTAGACACACCTTGAGGTACAGGCCTATCCTCGAAATCTACATCCTCATCTCCTATAGCTTCCTTAAGCATTGATATTTGATCCTCATCCTCATCAATCATATCATCCTCAGGATATAATACAGGATTCTCTATACCAGCATACTCAGATAAACCAATTAATAAATATAATGTAGGTTCAATAGCCATCATCATTAAGTCAACATTAATCTTACCTGAGGACATAGCCTTGAATAATAATAATTGAGTTACATCTTCTAATGCAACCCCCTTCCTTATAGGATCTAAGATACCATCTAAGTTTTCTTTCTTTGTTATCCTATCAGCTAAGCCATCAATAAAATCTTCAAGGTCTGTATACTGAGGTGGGGTCTCGTAGGGCTGAGGGTTCTCAGGATCTGACGTTAAAGAACTACCCGGGATAGGGGCTTCAAACATCATAGCTTGGTCTTGCGCTGTCATCATTTCTTCCATTAACTAAACCCCCTTGACATACGTTGTTGTTGTTGTTGTACTGCATTAAGCATTGTTTGTGATAAGAATGAACCACCACCAGATCCTGTAGATCCACCAGCCGCAGCATTACCACTTTGTAAAGGACCTCTACCAACACTAGCTATAGGAGCTGCTGTATAACCTAAGTCCTCATTAGAACCAGCAGTCATTGCCTTAGCTATGTCACCTGCCTTAGATAATAATGAACTACCTTGAGCTTTAGCAGCAACAGGTGCCATAACACCAGATGAATCCACACCAGTTGTATTCATAGTACCAGTAGACATTTGAATAGGAGACTGCTGGGCCTTAGGGTTTAAAGGATCCCATTGCTTAATATTACTTTGATCAGCATTAATCTTAGTGTTAAGTTTCTCATAGTCAGTCTGGGTTGAGCCTACATCACCCATGATCTTATCAGTAGTTTGTTTCCATATAGAGTTACCAGCAGCTTGACTAGCAGCAGACTGAGCAGCAGCTTGTACACCAGCTTCAACACCAGCAGCACCTGCCTTACCTGTAAATGCATCCACGAAACCTTTGGTAGCTGCATTACCAGCAGCAGCAAAGTTACCTGAAGTTAGTTGACCGATCCCCTTTGAGATCCCTGAGGTCATTGAGCCAAGTGTAGCCCCTACCCAGTTAGCACCATTATAAATAGCAGTGCCTATAGTTCCCATCATACCTCCGGCAGCCCCAGCAGCAGCACCGAAGGCTGACCACAGGGGCGCGGCATAGGGCATGAGGACCGATAGGGCTATCATACCCACGGGTCCTAAGGCATTAGTTACCTTACCTATCCCTTTCATAATTTTCGTACCTAGTCTACCTCCCTCCTTCCAGAGTTTTTCACCCCAAGGAGTTGCAGTTACTATCCTCTTAGCTAACTTCTTAGCTCCCTTTGCTACTTTCTTTACAGCTTTCTTCACACCTTTCCACGCTTTAGATAAAAAGCCCATGGTTATTCTCCTCTAAGTTATTTATTAATCACCCCAGCTATCGAACAATGCAGCAGCAGCTCCAGCTAGGTTCTTGATATTCGATAATGTTGAAGCATCAGCGGCTGATTCATTCCCTAACGCAGCTAAGGCTAATCTAGTTTTCCTTTCTTCATCATTCTCAGCAGCATCATTCTCCCACTTAGCAGCATCACGTTGCTCCTGCCATAAGAATGTTAATGCTTGGTTATTAAGATTAAACTTATTCATAGCGTTAGCTTGGTTAACTGCATTCTTACCAGCAGTGTTCATCTTATTCATCTCCCTTCTCCATTGAGCATTAGACTGTTCAATAGCTGTAGCATTCTGGGCATTGAATTGCTCAGCAGCTAGCTTCTGTTGTGAGTTAAACTGCGCCATAGAATTCTGCTGTGCTGCATTAAATTGTGAAGCAGCATTATGTGCTTGTGTATTAGCTATGTTCAGTTGTTGTTCAAGTTGCGCTGAGATCTTCTGGGCCTCAAGATCCTGAGCTACATTAAACTTACTTACATCAACATCAACCTGAGTACTAAACTCTAATGCTCTATTAGTTGCCTGTTGATTTGCTAGGTTCATTTGGTTCTCTAGGTTAGCCTGAGTCTTAGCTAAATCATTAACTTGAGATGTATTAAACTGAGACATAGAGTTCTTTTGACTAATATTAAATTGATCTATAGAAGATGCAAGGTTAGCATTAAACTGATTAGCTTGGTTCTCACTGGAGGCATTGAATTGCTTAGCAGCATTCTCGGCAGCTTGGTTAGATAACATAGCCTGTTGTTTTAACTGAGCATTAACTATATTAGTCTGTTGCTCATTAGTCATATTAGCTATATCCATCTGTAAGAAGTTCTTAGCATTAGCAATAGAAGCTTGTGTCATATTCTGTGCTTCAGCAATAGAAGCATTGGTAGCATTGGTAGCATTAACAATAGCAGCTTGTTGTTTATTATCTAAGTTCTTAACTGTAAGAGTCTGAAAGAACTGTGAGTTTGCTAGGATAGCTTGTTGTTCATTAGTAATATCCTGTTGGAATACAGATAACTTAGCCTTAGCATCCTGTTGTGCAATTGGCATAGCACTAGTAATGATTGCATTGTATAAAGCATTCCTACCTACAGAACTTGAACTCATTCCCCTTGCAGACATTTGGGATTCAGCAGCAGCTACAGCAGGTCGTGCCCATACAGGTATCTCATTATTTTCTAACGAACCTAGTAGATCATCAAGCTGACCTTTAACTGTCGCTGAGTTTGGTACCTCATGTGTCACAGATTCCACAAGGGCTTTAGGGTCTATTTCATCTAGTCTCTGGTAAGCAGCTTCCGCATTTGTCGTGTGTATCTCAGCACCTTGAGCTAATTTAGATACATAACCTTTAGTGGCTTGTGCAGCACTTGCAATAGCAGCTTGGGCAGCTTGGTACTTAGCAACAGTAACAGGACTGGCTTGACCAGCAGTGGCTATCTCAGCTTCCATAGTAGCTTTAATCTCAGCAGCTTGAGCTTTAACAGCGGTGTATCCCTTAGCCTCAGCAGACTCAGCATCTAACTTAGCAGTAGCCGCAGCCTCCTTAGCTTCCATGGTTTCAGCCCCTGTACTTGAGGGTGCTGACACTCGGAACTTAGAATCATTTGAATTGATAGACTCACCACCACCTGCTGATATAGATGTATACTCCTGTTCTACTCCCTGTGCTAACTCAGGGTTAGTCAAGTTATTCATTAGCTTATCACGCATAGCTAAGTAATTATCAGTATCTTGAGTACCTGTCTTAGTGGTTGTGGTCTTAGTTGTGTCACCAGTATATGTTTGGTTAGGGTTAGCAGTAGTTTTATAACCCGGTTCACCTCCAGCATCAACAATCTCCTGTGGTGTCTTCCTAGTCTTACCTGACTTAGAACCATCCTTATTATAATGTGTACCTCTAACCCAGTAACCCGGATGTTCCTGTGTGGTTGTTGTGCTAAACTCAGGCTCAGGTTCATAATTAGTAGTAGTCATCATTACTGGCTGGATTTTATCTCCCTTATCATTAAGCTCTGGAGGTATCATAAAATCTTTCCTACCAAGAACCTCAGGGTCCACAGGTCCTCTTGAACCCTGAGGTTCTCTCCTGCTAGTTGTCTTAGGGAGATAAGATTCCCTAGGATCATCTAATCTATCTTCCCTTAATCCTGAATCATGCTGACCAAATGAACTATGTAGTCTATCCTTACCAATTACACTAGGATCCAAAGTTACTTTACCACCCATATGTGGGTCTTTAGGTTCCTGAAACCTATTATTTTGTCCTATCATTATATCTCCTATATTTAAAATCTATTATCTATTACTATATTAAGGGACTTAGTACTAATATCTAGTATAAATAATAGGTCCCTAGACCTAAGGTAGCCAAGAGATACCCACTTAATAATCAGGGATCTCTTAGTCTATATCCTCAAGTGTAAAATTATATAGAGCCTTTAACGTAGCTTTCTCCCTATTGGTTTCCTGTACCCTATCCCACTCAATAAGGTTTCTTAGATCTCATTAGCTGTACCTTCCTTAGTTACCTCTACCAACCTAGCCTCAGTTAAAATCTTACTTTCAACTAGATATCCTAGGCCCTCTAGGACCTGAGGTTCCTTAAGGTCAACATAACTTGAACTAGCTAAGTCCTCAACTAACACTTGGACTACAGGATCCGTTGAAGTTCTTATAGCTACCTTCTCCTGTATGGTTAACCTACGTCTGAAAGAACCTATAGATATCTGGGAGATCTCTGGTTCTACAGGGGCAGTGTAAGTACCTTCATTATATAAACCACCTAGGTCTACATACTTATTCATAGGGACTTCAATATCATCACTCTCCATTACATAATCAATATCAACTATCTTAATTGTATTGATGATGTTATCTCTATTTAACTTAATTACTTTTATCATTTACTAATCTCCTATAATCTGCAAGTTGTAAGAAACTGCTTCAGTCATACCGTCTCCCTTATGAATCCTGATAGTAGTCGTATTAATAAACCAAGCCCTTACCCCTATAGCCCTATTATCAGAAACTAAGGGAACTGTATGGGTTAGAAGGATTATACTCCTATTTATATCAGATACTGCGGATATAGTCACATCATATACTTGACTAGTACTAGTAGTCTGTCCTGATACATGCTGTACCCTGCTAGACCCTCCTAATAAACTATCTAAATTTGCCATTATTAATCTCCTTAATTATTTTACTGAAAGTACCCAATTGCCTCCGTCGAATATAAAACTTAAAATACATGCTTTTGTTACGTTATGAGATAAACCACCATTCCAGTTAGTATCCTCATACATATTTTTGCTTGCAGTTATTGTAAGCATGCCTATATTTCTAACTTTTTTTATTACGACAGTATCACCAACGGTGGGATTCGGTGGTAAAACCTGTGTTGTTGATGTCGTGTTATAAATTGTAATTCCATAGCTGTTATATCCATCAGGTGCATTAAAGCCAGCAGCACCCACACGTTTAAAAACAGGCCCAGCCGCAAGCCATTCACCCCATGAATTATTAATAATACTTCTGCTGTACTCCCGATAACTACGTACATCTTTAAGTACTTGAACAGCGTATACAGGGTTACCAATTGAACTAACCTCTAACAAAAAGTCATTATCATCGACGTAACCTAGTGGATAGTCTTTAGCGTGATGCACTCTAAACTTACCCGACTTAACAAATAAATCTAAGCTCTGACCTTGATTAACATTGATCTCAGAGGAACCCTCCTCAACCTGTAAAAACTTTCTAATTGCAGCTTTGTCATCACAAAATCTCAGGAAAGTATTCTCGGCACTATTCATCCTAAATGCCATTGCGCCGTTTATCGTATTCTGATTATCATACTCGGACCTAAGTAAACGACAGTGAACATCACCATGGATATCTCTTTTTACTATAGTGTTAGAAACATTACTTTCGCTGACTTCTGTTTGTGAAACGGTACTGGCTTTCGCCTCTGCAACAATTGTTGCTTTACTAAACCCCTCAAGTAGCTGTGTATCTCTTGAGGTAATGGGCCATGTACTACCAAAATTTGTACCATCAACTTGCAAACGTAGTGCGTTTGAGTTGCCCCAACCAATATAAATTTTATTCGTTCCTTGACCATTACCACCGCCTTGCTGAACAGGTGTAAAACCCAACCTTGCTGGTATGTTTTCATAATAACTAGGTAATTGGTTACCTAACTTTTCAGTATTGGTAACAGTACCTGAGATGACATTACCTGTGGCAGTTGAGAGTTGTGCATTAACATAGGCTACTATGGACTGCTGGCTTGCAGGTCTAGTGGCTGAGTTAGTTGCCATTGAATCTTCATCAATTAAGTTATTAGTTCTATTGAGATCAGCTTGAGATACAGCATCTAGTTTAGCTTGATCAGTGTAAGCTTTGACAGACTGTTGAGTAGGTATTTTATCATCTGAATTACTAATCATAGTATCTTCATCTACTATCTTAGCTTGGATCTTAGAGTCCGTAGCAGCACCAGCAGTACCTATAGCATCTGACTCAGCCTGATCAACATAAGCTTTAATAGCTTTCTGTGATACTAACTTACCATCATCATCAGAAGCTAAGGTATTATCAGTATCAACAACAGAACCCACAACTCCTGTGGTCCTTATGCCCAATGTCTGAGTCCTATCTCTATCAGCGATGTCTGTAATAGAAGCACCACCTTGTTGAGTACCATCATGGTTATGACCATTGATAGCATGGAATGCTTTTACTAATTGGTTAAATTCTTTATTACCATGTTCAGCAGATATTACATCACCATCTGCAAAGGTGGACTGCCTAATATATGAATCAGCCATTAAACCTCCTATAATTTACCAGCAGGTAAGAATAATAAATCATACCCGTGTATCGAGAATGAATCACATCTAGTTCCTGAAGGGAATATTCTAATTGACACAACCTTACCTGAGCCTTCCGTAAGAGTCTCAAGGGCTAAGAACTTTGAGGTTCCGTAAGTCCCTGAACCATATTTACCAGTACCATACCTAGCCGGAGCACTAGTAGAATCCATAGGGTATGCAGGTGGATTGTAATTATTGTTTGTCTCATCATCATACACAAGAGTCATATTGAAATCTACCACACCTTCAGGTAAGATCTTAGTCATGATTTTATGTATTGACTTCCTTATCGTAATATCACCTAAGTCAAAGAATGGGGTATGATATATGAAGTTCATATCCTGACCATCAAAGTCAAACCCTCTATCATGATAATATATGTTACCTTTAGTATCACCAGAGATTATAGTCTCAGTTACACCAACATAACCACTATCTATATTAGCTATATCAAAACCAGCTAACTCAGAGAACTCAGGTCTAACATTACCTTCAGTATCTAAACCCATAAACATTATGAAAGCTATAGGTGCTCGGGATACACCAGCAGTACTAGGCTTAAAGAATAACCTATACTGTGATTTATTTCTTATAACTGTAGTCTGTACATCATACTTATCTATATTCTGTATAGCTCTCCTTAGTCTCCCTTGGATCCTATGGGACATTGTAGATAAGTTTATATCAGAGATTCGTTCAGTTGCTGATAGAGTCCTGAGGCCATCAGGGCCTAAGAATACTAAATCACCCGATACTTCCTGTATTGAGTTTCCAGCTACACAACCTAACTGTGAGGTCACTGGGACTCTTTGAGGACTACCGGTCTCTAGGCCTACAACTTTATGTATTGAGTTTCTACAGAATACATATAATATATCCCTAAACATCTTAAGTCCCATTACCTCATCATTAAAACCTATAGAACCAGCATTAGCACCTTCAAAGTTATCAGTCTTTAATATATCAGAATAATATATTTCAGTAGGGGCAGTATCCATACCTGATATTACTAGTTGATCTTTGTACTTAACTAATTGATCAGCTCCCTTTAAGGACCCTTGGCTTAATGTTATCTCCTTGAATGTGAAGGTTGTGTTGTCCATCTGAGTACCTTCGATGGTTAAGTAGGCAGGGTTGTTATTCTCTGATACAGCTATTAAGATCTCTTTAGTTCCTTGGGAGAACTTCTCGAACTGATAGAAACCTGTAAAGATATCTCTATTCCATACAGCTTTAGCATCCATCTCAGTCTTAGTAGCAGGTTTATCTTTAGCATTAAGTTTATTTAACTGAACCCACTCATCAGCATCATAAGTAAAGTATATATGCCTACCCTTACAGATTACGAATCCTTCATTGTGTATCTTAGTTCCTAGGATCTGTGACTCAGTAAGGTCAGGAGTTTTACCTGCTATCCCTAACTTAGTGTAACCATTAACCCTTCGATACCCACCATCCATTGAGGGTTCAAAGTTTAATAGTTGACTAGCCCATCCCGGTTTCTGTTGTAATTCCCTATGTGTGCTAGTTTCATCTAAACCACCTTCACAAGATATAGGGTAGGATAATATTGTACTAGACATTATATCCACCTCATTCTAGTTGTTTGGTTAGTATACTTCTGTTTCATTTTCTTCATACCTTTCTCAAACCTAGCATAAGCAATCTGTGCTTGTTCTGTCTCACCCCTAAAGCTCCAAGAGTGATGTAAGGCACCATCAACTAATACAGTGTAATGTGAATCAGGGATAGGGATATTATCTAAAGCTAAGTCAAACCTAGAAGGCCTTGACCATACTCGGTAATACAACTTACCTTTAGGATCCTTAGGTAATCCAAAGAGTCCCATTGATCTACCATCAGCCGATTGGACTATATACTTAGGACTTCCTTCACTATCTACTCTATCTTGGTTATCTTCATATTCCTCCCAGTTTAGAAACTTTAGGGAGACTTTGGATCCTTCGGGATCTCGGTAGTAGATAGAAGACCAGTCAATAGAATCTTTGTAAGGGTTCTTAACAGGGATTGCAGTCCATGTAGTAGTAGGAATAATAGATCTTTCACCTGATAGTTCTGGTGTTCCATTGCTTGAGTCATTCTCACCGGGTTGCATCCAAGGCCATTGATACTCTCCAATGATATCAAAGTATGCACGGTTGATGGCTTCCTTAACGAACTGATGGAGTCCTCGGGCATGTTGATGTTGCTGTTCAGTTAGAGGTACTTCATTGGTAGCCTGTAGAACTATGTTTGTATATTCTAAGAAATTCATTTTACCTCCTAATAGATAAACAAAAAGGGGACCATGGGATTAACCATAGCCCCCTTGGGTTATTCGCTATCTACTAAGCGTAAGTAACGTATGCACCAACTAGTGCTTCTTCTCGTACTAATGCACGACCGAATACATGTAAACCACGTACCACATCTGCGAACGTAGATTGACTACGGAACTTCTCAGTGTTTACGATTGAGTTAGCTGTAGCAACAGCAGATTTGTGACCACCTAAGATTAAACCATCAGTAGCGTTATTAGACTTGTAGATCTCAAAGCCTCGTACACGGATCTTAGATTGAAGACCATTAGATAATTCTAAAGAACCACCACGGAAATCTTCATGTATTAACTTAGAGTCTACTTGAGCTAGTAACTCCATGAACTCAGGAGATACTACAGCGTATCGACCTTCTTCAGGGACATCAAGTTTATCTAGATATAAACCCATCTTAGATAGTAAGGTTAATGGATTGATCTGTGAAGCAGACTCAGTACCATTTGACAACGCAAAGCTATCAGTCTTAAGTTCAGTAATAATATTACCAACAGTAGTATCAGCCGCTAGAGCTGTTGTCTTACTTGCCTGACCTCTACGGATAAACATACCATGGTACTTATGTGCTGCATTTGCTTTATCTTTATTTGCTAAGAACTGAGCACCCATTGTATCCTCGAAGTACTTAAGGATATTTAAATCATAAGCCATCTTCATGTTGTAAGTAGCAGCACCTGAAGCTAGTTGTTCCCAATTCACGTGAGCAAACTTATTCTCTAAGTCATCTACTTGGAATTGGAACTGATGAGCTTGGTCAAGTACTAACACATGCTCGCTATCTTGGAACGCTGTAGAACTTAACGTATCACCACGAGCGTAGTTGCCTACAGTGATTGTTGGTTCTTTGATGATCTTAACTGTATCACCAAATGCTGAGATCTCACCAAAGTAATCATTGTTTGTAATACCTTCAGCAACTGATTCCCTTCGGAATTTCATTAAGACATTCTTTGAGAAAATCTCTGGTACCCATACTGAATCAGTACCATTACCTGCTGGACCTTTTAGATTCGCTGTATTAGTACCGTAGTAATGATTCTGTGTTGCACTATCGCCTGTAGGTGGTGTGCCGCCTTGATAACCTGCCATATTATATTTCTCCTTTTCTGTGTTGTGTTAGTCTATTAGTAGACCATTTTGTGAAGCATATTTAATAGCTTCGTAATTTGCTTCGTACTCTGCTGGGTGCATCCTATCAATAGCAGCCCTTGAGTATCTCTTAGCTTGTTCTGAGGTCGTTGGTGTCACAACACTTCCATGGGTATTAACGGCTTGCGCGGCAGTTAAATCTTGTTGGTGTGCGGGTACAACTGGAGCTGTTGACCTCATAGCCTTATAGTAACTTAAAGCTCTTATAACTTTTGAAGCGTCATGTTCATCTGCTAACCATGCTTGGATCTCAGGACCTTGTTCGGTTGCCCATTGTTGAAAGTCTGGTGTCTGAGTAATAGTACCTGCATCTGGGTGAGCCTGTAATAGCTCAGCAGCCGCTTGGTTTGCTTTAGCCTGATTCATCTCTTGTTGTATAGGGGCTAAGTTCTTTGATGCAATATTATGTGCAACTGTCTCAATAACTCCCATCCAATCAGGATTCTGTTGGCCAAAGGACTCTAGTTCCTCAGGTGTCTTAGGTGGTGTGAATACTGTAGCATTCTCCCGGAGCCTAAGGTTCTCAGCTTTCAAACCGTTCACTTCCTTATCCTTAAAGGATTGCAAATCTTTGTAACGTTTCTCCCAGTCATGTATTACTGGCTGTGTTTGTTCAAGTGTAGATCCTTCAGAACTTGCAGGGTCTTGAGGGGTTTCTGTTTGAACTGCTCCAATTATACTCATTTAATATTTCTCCTTGTGTAGCTCCTTTCGGGGTACTATTTTAGTTTAGCAGGTAGAGATAAGATTTGATCTAACATCTCTATCTTACCTTGTAGTTTATTAATTTGTTTGATGTCGGTGCTATGGATGAGGGTCTCTACTGTTAAGGTTCTTAAACTCTCTAAGTAGTCCTCTACTCTATCCCAGTTTTGGGATGTCACAACGACTTTCATTCTATTCTGTATATCAATTAGTTTCATGTTACCTCTTAAAATAATGGGTAGTTTAAAAATAGTCAGAGTCAATGGTAGGTTATTCTAAATAGCCCTCATCAGGATTGAAATAATTTACTATATCTCCTGCTATGGCTCTGTCAGATACGAAAGGGCCTAAGAGACCCTTGTCTATTGCTATGATTGCTTCAGGGGCTGTGGGGTACTTAGCAGTGAAACCTAAGGACTCTATATAGTCTATAAGATCTGGTTCAATAGTGTCAATGAACTGGACCATCTTATAATTCTCACCTACATTTATTGCGTCAGGCCATCTATCCATAGCATATATTTCATAATTCTCGTTACTTATAAATGCATATCTCTCTATCATACTGGTTTATCCTCCCAAGTAGCCGCAGTCCCGTTAACTAGTGCCCCATATCCGTCTGCTTGTCTTACTGTAATATTGTCTATATATCCAGTGCCGACAGTAGATCCACGCTTAAAATATAAAATAGTTGTATCCGCTGTCCATGCAATCTTATAGTGTCCAGTACCACCACTTATAACTAGTTGATTAGCACCATCCTGAAATCCGATAGTCCCAGTATCTACCTCGATGTCAAATTCAATTAGATACGTAACACCTATCGTAAATACACCATCTTGAGATAGTGACTTAATCGGAGAGTCTGCGTTTACTACCTTAGCCCTACCATTTTCCCAAGACCACGCACCTGTTGTATTAACCCAATTATCTAGATTAGTATCAAATGTGCCATTAACAACTTGCTCACTACCAAGCGTAGCAGCCTCGTTCCTGATAACAGGGTTATTGTCATCTATTGGGTAATTATATACTGAGCCGTCGTTAACCCTAATGCCTATAGGTGAAGCTGCTAGGAAGTTACTAATTGAGAATCTAACTCCGAAGTTGACAAACCTCTGATTATTGGATGGCTGGTAAGTTAGTACGTGCTTTAATCCGTCACTAGGTAATGCTGTTGAAAGTGATGTTATAGCATTACCATCAAGCGTTATAGTCGGGGTGTTTCCACCTCCAAAGTTTATCAATCCAGATGCATTAGTAAGTAGCACAACATCCGTGGCCGCATCAATACTTAAGCCTGACAATATATAATCATTAGCTGCTGTCGCGGTACCTGCTATAAATTCAACTGTCAAAACATCAGAAGGAGTTAGGTTTATAACTGGAAGCGTAAGGTACTGACTCAAACCGTTAAGCGTTGCTATCTTCCTAAAGGAAGTAAAGTTAGGGGCCTGAAGCCCCAAAGGATTCGGAGAACCAAACCCACTCCCATAACCAATAGTACCTACACCACTGTGGGAGCCTCTATATATACCTCCCATAATTAATCACCATGTACTATAGCAGTAGCACCTGCACCAGCAACCAGAGTTATAATACCTGTAGGTACAGCAGTTGGTGAATAATGGAAGCCATTAGATAATGGGATCTGAGCACCACTAGTACCGAAGGCTACTGAACCAGAACCTCCTGAGATTACCACGAAGAAGTGGGTCCTTTTATCATTAGCTGGTATCACATGAGTACCTGTCGCATATGATACTGAACTGGCTGTTGTTGTTAATGGTTTACTCATCTTTAGCTTTCTCCTTTAATTTCTTAGATTTCTCAGGGCCTTTGGGTTCAATACCGCCAGCCCTATTATTTACTACTTCCATAAGTTCTTTATCCTAGTTACATGAGGTTACTACAGGGAGCATCCTCTTGATCACTTCTGTCTGTTTCATTGTACCTCTTAAAGTAATAGGTTATTTAATGAAACAAAGCTAACGGGAGTTATCTCCCATAGTTTAAATTATTATTAAATTATTTAACCTTGAGTCCCTGTAGGGTTCCCAGCCCCCTCATTGTTACCTGTAAATCCTTGATCACCCGGAGCAGCAGGTACGCTACCTGATACACCGCCTCCACCTTGAGGGCCGCTCTGAGCTGCTTGATTCATGGCCATTAACTGCGCGTAGACCGTGGCTTCCTCAGGACTATTTAGGATCTCTTCAGGGTCCATATCCATTTGAACTGCTAAGTCTTTAATTATTGTTGGTAGTTTAATTAAAGGGGCAATCTGTTGGTTCATTGAGAGCTGAAGGAATGTTTGTAATGATTGTGCTTTCCTTTCTTTTGATATAAGGTTAAAGGAACCTAAGGCTTTAATCTCTAAGTCACCAGAGATTTCTTTATGTTCTTCTGAGTTGAACTGCATGTTCCACTGGAAGTAACTAGTAGCTAAAGGTTTCAACAGATGATCATCAATATTCCTAATAACATTCTTAATAGACATTGATGCTGAATCCATTAACATTGATAAACCACTAGCTGTTCTACCAGTACCACTCACACCTGTCTGACCATGAAGGATTGACTGTATGCCCGTGGCTTCATCAGCCATCTGACGGAACTGTGAGAACATCTGCATGTTCTGATGGGCTACGAAAGGTATCTCAATTGAATTGATTGCATTACCTGTAGCACCATGCTGTCTTTCAAATACCTTACCCGGATATAGAGTCATATCAGCCTCACCTGCTAATGCTTGTTTATCTACATCTAAGATAACATTACCAGCTAACATTGCATTCTCGACAGCTAATCGGGTCATGCCATTCATTAGGTACTGTAGGTCTTCCATAAGCTCTGGAATACCTGTACCGTATAATGAATATGGGTCTTCCTCATAAGGGAATAAGAAGTAAGGGATCCTTGCAGGTAAGAAAGGATTAACAGTTAACCTAATTACTTCACCACCAGATACCCAAGCATTGACTTGGATCATATTACCTGACTGAGGTGGTACACTTAAGTTAAATTTCTCTACTGCATCTTTAGTTGACATGTATCCCCAGTACTCTAGTACTTCGTATAGATCAGCTTCAGCCTCAGTTTCATTGTTATCTCTAATCTGATGTTCGTGTGATTGCTTCGTATAGTTACCACCTGACATCAATACCCTATTAATTGCTTCGCTATCAAATAGAGGTTGATTCTTTTGACTAGCTAGTTGTTGGTAATTAAGTCTATGTCTCTCAATGATCCATTCGATATCTTCTGAGTTATATGCATTAGGATCTACATAGAGATCCCATAAGGAAACAAAGGATACTGAAGGGAACTCAGTTTGTTTAGCTTCATACTGACCACCTTCCCAGTTATTAGATATCTTAGTCTCAGTGAATGGGCCTTTCATAGCACCAGTACCTAGCATACATAACTCATATAATGCTCTACGTAATCCCATCCTAGCTTTAGATTCTGTTAGTTGGTCATGAATCATCTTCTCCATTTTCCTAGCAGATTGTTTAGCAGGAGATAACTGAGCACCAGTGCCTATAGCATCATTACCTTCCTCAAACATTTCATCTTTAAGTCCTTTAGAATATGCACCACCTACAATCTTATTAATGTCACCTTGAGTAGCACCGGCTGGTATATCCAAACCATCACCAGCAAAACCTACACTTAATGGATCTTGAGGTTCCTCAGGTTGAGCGGCTGGGTCTTTAAGGTGAGCAAACTCTGCAATACCTTCAGGTACTGGAGTAGGAGCCACAGATATAGGGAACTTATCCCCTGATAGTAAGGCTTCATTAATCTGGGCATATGCTGCTTTAGTTTTAGTGGTAGTAGTTCTAACATATATGTCAGCTACTTCTGATTCAGATCTCATAGCTTGTTTAGAGTCTTGACCTCTCACAGCAGCTAGGTTCTTTAACCATTGATCTGCTTTAGGTTTCCTAGCTCTATCGGCTTGTTGAAACTTATTCATAACCAGAGCTACCACTGGGTTCTGTTTAGCAATTAGTTCTGCTAGTAATTCGTTATCATCTTTATCATGTTCTTTAATCAAAGGTTACTCCTTTATTTAAAATAATTATTGTACTTATCCCAAGCAGCAGTTGATTTAGATTGCTGTAAGAGAGAGTCATGGGTAATCTGTTTAGGTCTTGCCATACATAGGTATCTAACACAGTCTAATACATCCCAGTGATGCTTCCTACCTTTAGAGAACATCCTAACGTCATCAATATCATTAGGGTTCGATACCTTTGAGGTAGCAGACATCAACTGATCTATTACTTTCTGACAGGACTTATGGACATATAGGGCTGGTAGGCCTGTAGCACCCGGTAATAACCTCTGATTCACCTGCTCCCACCCAGCTTCACGGTTCCTATCGGCAGCTCTAGGGTTGAATCCATATTTATCTAAGGTCTCTAGGTGCGAAGGGCCGTGATGTCCATTATTCTTGAACAATGTCCAGTCTATTACTCTATCTTGTACCCTTGTGTACTTCTCATCCTGTTCCATCTCCTGCATTTTAATAGCCCAGTCCCTGACTACCACTCTTTGCATCTCTAATTCCCTATAAATGTAGATAGCACCTGTCATTGGGTCTACTTTAGCCCAGATACAGGAGGCAGGGTCTACCCAACCGTAGTCCATTGCAGATATTATAGGCCAATGCATAGGCGGTAGGTCTTCAACTATGTGTATACCTCTATCAAAACCAAAGAACCCGTCATTAACTGTATCCCAGTCACCATATAAGAGTTGTTGTACTTGCTTAGCTGGCATTTGCTTAAGGGTTTTCTCATATTCCCCATCAGCAGTAAGGTAAGGGTTGTCAAATAATGTAGCAGGTATGAACTTATAAGTGATTGCTGAGTCTTCTTCGCCCGGTTGGTATCTAGCAAAGGTAGTATTGTAAGGTGCAGGGTCAATGAATCTTTGTTTAACCCACGGGGCACCACCGGGATTCCCTGTACATCTTACATAACAGGTAATCTCTGGGTCTGTAGTCCTTAAACGTGAGAATAGGAAGTCAAAACCAGCAGGTGATTTCTGTAATTGTATCTCATCCCATGCAATATAACTATAAGGTAGACCGATGTACCTTTCTTTATCTTCTTCTTTATTAAAGAAACCAAACTCTAACGTACCACCACTAGGGAATGTCCATATCATATCTTTCTTATTATACCTAGCGCCCGGAAAGGCTTTAGTGTAGAACTGTTGTGATACAGATATCAATTCTTTAAGCTCTGAATTAGCTCGACGTAAGATCAAAGCCCTCATAGCTGGTCTATGTGCATATCTTATTGCATCAAATATTAATGCAAAGGACTTACCACCACCTGCTGCTCCTCCATAGAACACTACAGTCTCATCAGCCGCTAAGAATTCAGCTTGCTTAGGGGTTGGTTCAAATAATACTGCTTGTTTATTTATCTCAGGGTCAGGCTCAAACCTAGAAGTCTTTGATTCATTCTTTAACTTCTGGATCCTAAGGGCAGTATCGTTATCCTTAAGCCCTGCTTCTTCAGCAGTCATCTTAATTTGTTTAGCTTGTTTAGTTAAAGCTTTCTGTTTAGCCTTAACCTCTTTATCTTTCTCCCTCTTCTCATCTCTAAGTCCCTTAAGCTTAACTCTCTCCCTTGTCTGGATCCTCCGTTTCCTTTGCCATTCCATTCTCTGACGGTTAGTCTTAGCTTTCTTAGAGACTGAAGGGGGTAAGGGAGGGAGGATATCTATCTGGTTCTCTATCCTATCTAATGTATTCTGTAATGTCTGTACAGATAATTGTTTCTTAACTCTACCATGCATAGTATTAGCAGCTTCTGTTACAGACATGTTCTCTTTAAACCTAACACGGTCTAAGACTTGTAATAAATAATAAACATGTTCTTTAACAGGTATTCCATAACCCTTGTTCTCTGGGTCAGGTAAATAACCAACAGGGATCTGATGGCTGAAGTCCCTAGAATCTGTCAATAGTCCTTCGATGGACTCAAGGATGTCCGGGTTAAGGGACTCCCATTCTTGCAGGGTAGAGGGATCAATGTCTAAGTTAATCCCTGCTACGATCATAGTTTATCTTCCTCCGTTGATATCATGTATTGTGGGTCTACCTTTACTGTATCTTTAGTAGGTAACAGGATGATTGGGGTATCTGCTACTACTTCTACTTCAGTTGTAACTTTCTTACTAGCACCTAGTCTATCTAAGATCTCTGTAGCGCCTTTAAGTCTTAACTCACCCTTAGGTACACTACCATCTTCATCCATTGCATTATCAATAGTCTTAACAGCTTTGTATGACAGGGATGCTAGTTCAGCATTAACCATACTTAAGATCTTATCAGTGTTTCTATCTTGAATCCTACGACCTGTTCTCAGTGGGATATCTAATTCCCTACAGGCCTCACGGAGACTTCCAGTCTCAAACAGGAGTTCACAGAACAGGTAATCTCTTTCCTCTATTTCAGCTTTAGTCATTCCCATATAATTACTCCTTAAACTTTAGTTAAAAAAAATCTATAACAGTGAAAACACCATTATAGATACTTTAGGTTCCTATAGGACCTATAGGCTTTGTTCTTTATTATTTTTATTTATTATTTTATTTACTTAGTTAGTTGTTTAAGTTAAAGTCAGTAGTTTTCGGAGAGAGTCTTTAGGACTACGTAACGAACAAAAGGACCCTGTGGTTTGGTATTTAGTAAGTTTTATTTAAAATAATTTCTAACTGCTTAAGATCTTCTGAATAATCAATGTACTTTAACTTCATTGTATGGAGCATTGAGTAGTAAGTAAGCTTAGGGATCTTAAGTTCCTTCCGTATCTCAGGGTTCCTTTTCCCTTCCATCATAGCTGAGATTACCTCAAGTTCCCTAGGCTCAAAGATCTTTAGGGTCATTAATCTTTCTACTAACTCTAAGTCACCTTCTGTCTTCAATAACCCTTCCTTCTTAATATAACTCTCTCCTTCCTCACTTGAGGATTCTAACTTACAACCACATATCTCAGTTGTCTTCCTGTACTCATCTATGCATACATATATCACTGCCTGTCTAACAAAGGCTTTATTAACTACCTTAGTGCTCCTAAGGATCTTAATGTATACCTCCATGGCTAACTCATCTATTGTCATCCTGTTATATTTATATATTATTTCACTCCTGTTCCAGTGTCCTATATACTTCATTACTTCCTTTGTTATGAAACCCATTAGTTCCTCTTGATCTTCAAATATGTATGATCTGCTATCTAGATTCATTATGACTCCTTTAAATTAAATAATAGATACCATTATACCATAAACTCTTATGGATGTCAAGGTTTATTTAATATTTCTTTTAGTATCCATTGGTATCCCCTGCTA
>ERZ1046148.336-NODE-336-length-29654-cov-6.298422_pt1 | contig 29654 bp, 41 predicted proteins | sample MGYA00383090_ERZ1046148 | MGnify/ENA primary metagenome ERZ1046148 (study PRJEB29581, sample SAMEA5548360) | metagenome | biome: marine; feature: coastal; material: water | depth 25 m | study: Short-term variability in the microbial, nano- and picoplankton... | reverse complement strand
AGCGGGATTAAGTCATGCTAACGATTTAAAAGATATTGCTGGTGGGTTAGATAAACTATTTCATGCTACAGAGAACAAACCTAAGAAGGTAAAGAAGAAGCTACCTAAGACACGTACTCAACAAATACTACGTATGAGAGCAGGAGATGCCGACTACGACGATGACACAAGTATAAGTGCAGTAGCTAATGACATACTAGAACAGAAGAAGAATGAACGAGCTTTAAGTAATCTTGGAGTTGAGATAGATAACAAGTTTGGTAAGGGGACTTTTGAGTTAATTAAAGAAGAGAGACAGAAGCGATTAGCAATTAAAACAAAGAATATAGAGAAAGCTAAAGTTAAAGCTAAACATCAAAAGGAAGAAGATGATAAGTTTTATGATAAGATGTTTGGATACTTAATTGAAGCAGGAAAGTTAATCTTAGTACTAGGGGTAACGGGAGTAGTTGCTTGGCTAGTATGGGTAAATAAATGTACGGAGGGATCATGTTAAATGGAGGGAAGTATAGATATAAAGCTCCTGCTTTCATTGGGAGCCATGTTAGTCTCTGTTGTATCTGCCAGTGTAATAGTAAAACAAAAGTTAGCTACAGTAATAGAACAATTAAATGATTTAAAAAAGGACTATGAAAGTAGACTAAGGTCATTAGATCAGAGGACAGATAAACAAGAAAACTTAATTGACCTTAACTCACAGAAGACTGAAGTATTATCCTCTATTTTATCACCGTCTAAGTTAGAGTCACAACACAGAGAAATAGAACGTATTAACATTATGACACATAATAATTCAGATAGATTGAATAGATTAGAAAAGATGCACAATGGTTCGCATCCTTCAGTAAAAGAAAGAGGAGTCCATTAATGCCTGAATTTGGTAAACGTAGTGAAGAATGTTTAGAATCTTGTGATCCTAGAATACAGGAAGTTTTAAGGGAAGCAATTAAACATTATGACTTTGCAGTAATTAAAGGTCATAGAGGAGAGGAGGAACAAAATGAAGCATTTGACACTGGGAATAGCAAGCTTAGGTTTCCACAGAGTAAGCATAATAAGCATCCTTCTCAAGCGGTGGATGTAGTTCCGTATCCCGTTGATTGGGAAAACCAACAAAGGTTTAATGAATTAGCGGATGTAATTAAAGCCGCCTGTGCAAAGACTGAAGCAGTTACTTTACACTGGGGATACGATCTTTGGAAATGGGATATGCCTCACTGGGAAATTGTTGAATGAGTATAACGTACAGAGGTGAAACTTTCTCAGGTTATAATAAACCTAAAAACTCTAGAAAAAGCGGTAAGAAATTTGCAGTTCTTGCTAAAAAAGATGACAGTATTAAATTAATACGATTTGGTGATCCCAATATGAAAATTAAAAAAGATCAACCAAAAAATCGTAAGAGTTTTAGAGCTAGACATAAGTGTGATACAAGCCCTCCTGATAAACTGAGTGCTAGATATTGGAGTTGTAAAAAATGGTAAAGACTAAAACTTTAACTAAACGACAAAAAGATACTTTAAAAAAACATGGAGAACACCATAGTAAAAAACACATGGCTGAAATGAGATCATGTATGAAAAAAGGTAAAACATTTACACAATCTCATAAAGAAGCTATGAAAAAAGTAGGTAAATAAATTGATTCCATTTTTAGGTCCCGTTATCTCTGGCATCTTTGGTGTAGGTAAGCAATACTTATCCAATAAAGCTGAGAAGTCTCAAGCAAAACATGAGCGTGAGATAACAGTAATTAAAGGTGATCAGAAGTGGGATGAGATACAGGCGGCTAATAGCGCTGACTCATGGAAAGATGAGTACCTTACAGTAATTATAACTGCTCCCTTTATTGCTATGTTCTTAGCGGCTGTCTTAGGTGACGCTGATATGGTCCAGAGAATCGGAGAAGCTTTTGTAATACTTAAATCTGAAGTACCTCAAGAATATTGGTCATTACTTCTAATTGCCTTTGGTGCATCTTTCGGAGTTAAAGGTGTAGTTAAAGGAGCTAAAACACTCATGGATGGAAAGAAAAAATAATGGCATTCAGACAAATTATCAATAAAGTTCTTACTCGCTTACGAGAAGAAACTATAACATCTAATTGGACAGGAGCGATTAATGACTCTGATGATGTAGATGATTACCAAAAACTTATAGGTGAATTTGTAAATGAAGCTAAAGAAGTAGTTGAGGACTCTTGGAACTGGGGTGTTCTCCGTAGTATTTCAAATGTAACTACAGAAGCCTCTACAAGTACATACACAATAAGTGCATTAGATAGTCGCTCTAGGATACTTCAAGTTATAGATGATACAAACAATAGTCAGTTAACTCAAATATCAGATGCACAGTTTTATCATTATACTTATATAGGGACAAGTTCAAATACGACACCTATTAACTATCGTTTAAATTCTAATACTATTTCATTTTTCCCTACTCCAGCGGGAGTATATACTATTAGAGTTCATGCGGCACAACCTCAGTCTGATCTAACTACAGCTACAGAAACTCTTACAGTCCCTGAGAACCTTGTAGTACTAGGGGCTTATTCTTTAGCTTTAAATGAGCGTGGGGAAGATGGAGGAACTATTAGCGATACAGCGGCTCAAAGATTCTCTAATGCCCTTAATGATGCAATTTCACAAGACAGTAATAGAACAGTGGATGAAACGACTTGGTATGCCAGCTAAAGCAATAACACCTGTAGTTTTAAGTGGCCTTGGAAGCAGGGGTCTGAATACTCAAGCTCAAGATTCAACGCTTGGACCTGAGTGGCTCAGTAGTGCAGATAATGTAGTCTTTGATTATCAAGGACGAATTTCTTCACGTAAAGGTATTAAACAGATTTCAAAACCTGTAGCTGCCTCAATTAAATCATTAGGTAGCTACATTAAAGCTGATCGTAGTAGAGAGTACTATGGTGGATCAGGGTCTACAATAGTTAAACTAGATACCTCCGTAGTCCCTGCAAATTTAACTACTCAAAGTTTTGGAGGAAGTCCTCAGACAATTAGTGATTCTAATTGGCAATGGGTAAACTTTAATAATGAGTTCTGGGGCGTACAGAAGGGTCATAAAGTTATTAACTATGACGGCTCTACATGGAAAGATATGGAGGACTTAACTACTCATGTAGGTTCTACTGGTTATTATGTAAACGCTACAGGTACAGTTACATTATCTAGTGGAGCTTCTGGATCAGTCGATGGTATTACTGTTAATAGTGTACAAATAATGAGTGGAGCAGTTAATTTTGATACTGATTTAACTACTACTGCAACCGCTATAACTGAAAATATTAATGCTCATACTTCTTCTCCTAATTATACTGCAACTTCATTAGGAGCAGTAATTACAATTATTGCATTTAATGCGGCTGGTGCAAATACTTTTGCCGTAGCTACTACATCAACTACAATAGCTACATCAAATGTAAATCTATCTGGAGAAGCTACTTTATTATTTGACCCTTCCTGCGCTTTAGGTGACTTTGGACGTATGTGGTACGGAGGAGTCGCTAGAGATTCAGGGACCTTATACTACTCAGATAACTTAATTGGTGAAAAATTAAATGCAGGAGCGGCTGGAGTTTTAGACTTACGTACTGTATGGGGTACTGATGAAATTGTAGGGTTAGGGTCTTTAGAGGACAAGATTTTAATCTTTGGTAAACAAAATATTGTTATCTACAGTGGAGCCTCTAATCCAGATACTATGGTACTTGATGAGGTCATCAGTGGTGTAGGGTTAGCGGGAAGAGATAATATTTCCTACGTCAATTCTGATATTATCTTTATGAGCTACGAGGGTCTTAAGTCTCTCAAACGTGTAACTCAGACTGACGGCAAAGCCCCTATTGAGGACTTAAGTGTCACGGTACGTAATGACCTAGCTAGGATACTCGCTACAGTTGATGTAGATACTTTAAATAGTACATATTATGCTGAAGAAGGTTTTATCCTTACATTTATACCTACAGAAAAACTAGCATATGTATTTGACTTTGCTGGTCAACAAGGGCTTCCTCGTATAACTACTTTTTCATTTATAACTTCTCCTTTATGTGGATTAGGTACAATAGATGGTAATTTATTTTTAGGATTAACTACATCAGTAGCTGAGTACGATGGGTATCACGATGTATCTATTGCTGAATCTACAAGTACTTATGCAAATCAAACTGTGTGTGTAGCGGCTGGAAATACATGGGAAAGCTCTAAGTGTTGGACTTTTACTAATGCTAACTATAGTTATACCTTTCAAACTTCATGGCTTGATTTAAATAATCCTACACAAGCAAAGATTGTTAAATCAGGATTATTTACAATCACAGGTGGTCGAGGGGCTACGGCTGAAGTCCTTGTCTATAAAGATTATGACATTGGTTCTCCTTATTCTAAAACTTTTACCTTAAGTACTACTGCAAGTACTTACTTATATGGAAAACTTATTTCTTTATTTGGAGATGCAATATATGCATCAGCGGCTGGTCCTAAAGAATATAAAGTTCCATTAGGACGCACAGGTAGAGTAATACGTCTTAAGATGGTTACAGAAGTTAATGGAAACTATTCAAGTTTAGTCAATACAACGCTCTTGACAAAACAGGGTAAAATAAGGTAAAATAGGTTACAGAAAAGGAATATACTATGGGATTATTCGATGGTTTAGCAAGCACTTTAATTGGTGGGGGTTTAAGTTATTTAGGCTCTAGAAATACTGCTAGTGCCGCTACTAAAGCCGCAGAAGCTCAATCAGCCGCAATGCTTGCTAATGCTCAAGCGGCTCAAGAAGCAGGGCAACCTTGGAATGTAGGGTCTGTAGGAGGTACAGCGGCTTTTGATCCAGATAGTCAATCTGCATTACTTGGGTTATCTCCAGAATTACAAGAGATTTACCAAGGAGCTTTATCCAGATCAGGTATCTGGGGAGAACAAGCTGGAATGTATGGGGCTGATCCCTTTGCAGCCGCTGATACTTTATATGAGCAACAACAGCAATACTGGCAACCTAAAGAAGATCAAATGCGTACTGATGCAGAGACTAGGTTGATGGCTCAAGGAAGATTAGGAGGTACAGGCGGTGCTAGAGCAATGGGAGAGCTAAATGAGTCTATCTTAGGATCACAACAACAACGTAGAACTCAATCAATGAACCAAGCTCAAAACATGATTACTCAGTTACTTGGTAGAGAAAGTGGTGATGTTGGACTTGCTACAGGATTACTAAATATTCCACTTCAATATGGAAACATGGGGAGAGGTATAGGAGGTACGTTAGGTACTCAAGCCGCTAATCTTGTAGATTCTAGAAATGATGCCGCCTCTAATATAAACAGAGTAAATGCAATAAGTCCAATGGGGACTACTTTATCGTCCCTAGGAGGATTATTTATGAATCCTAATAGGGGAGCTTAATATGGCATTTACTCAAGAACAGGTAGCTAACTTACCTGATTGGTTAAAGGATTTTTATAGGTCTACAGGAGCTATAGAGACACCTGACCCTATAGTAGAATCTCCTGTATATCAACAGGCTCCCTATAGACCTCAGTACGTAAGACCTAAAGTACAAGGAGACATGAGATCTGAAGGCGGTGAACAAACAATACCCTCAATGCCAAGAGAGTCATTAGGGTTATTTGATGCGGGTGGAGGTTTTCTTGAGGGAGCCAAAGGACTATTTGATGATTTAAAAAGTGAAGTAACTGGTACTTATGACTCCATTGAAAACTTTGTTAATGATCCTACACAGGGACTATTAGACGCAGTTGGTTGGCAGTCTAAAGATCCCACAGATAATAGGGCATTTGCTAATACATCTATGACAGCAAAAAATATAGGTAATTTAGGAAACGCTTTTTCAACTCTAACTCGTGGAAATCCTTTGGGTTTAGCCGTACAAGGCATAGCAAAACAATTTGAACGTAGTGATTTAAATAAGGATTTAGCAAGACTTACTGGGAATGACCCACAAAGAATTGGATTTTTAGAGGGATTATTTAGTAATCAAGAAGAACTTGCACGGGATTACTTAGGAGATTTTTCGGCTCCTGAGAGCTTTGATCAGTTCGGAGGATACACTGATTTACAGGATTTCTCTAGAAAAACTGGACAAGATATGTCTAACATTACAAACGTAGATCAAATGTTTGCTTTGATGGATGCAGGATTTACAATTAAAAATGGTGAGTGGACTCCTCCTGATCCTATAACTGCATTTGTTCCTGATTATACTCCTCATGACTTTAATTATGATATTTTAGATGGTTATGTTGCACCTGTACAACTTTCAGCTACAGACAAAGCTTATGGAGATAGTTTTGATGATGGAATGTTTAATACTGTTTATGGAAGCGGTATGGATGCTCAAGGAAATGCAGACGGTCAAGATGACAGCGGCTATGGCGATGATGGTGGTGGTTTTGATGATACAGGTGGGGGTATGGATGACCCTGATTATTAATAAGAGTTTTTGACAGATAAATAAAGTTGATTAATAGAGGATTAAATAATGGCTAAAAATATGTATCAAGGGTTATTCCAAGGACCTACTCAGAATGACGTAAATCAAACTTTACGACAAGAGCGTGACCGTAGAGTTCGACAAGCTCAAGCAGACAATCAAGCTGGCGGGGGAAACTACTACTCAGGTTTAGTGGCTAAAGCGGCACAACAGCAAGCTGAAGCATTTGGAGGGTTGGCTGGAGCCGCTGGTAAAGCTTTTGGATCAGATATGCTTGAGGACCCTAGGCTTGCTAAAGCACGTAAGCGCGATACAGATAAGAACGCAATTGTAGCTATCCTTGCTAAATACTCTGATCCTGCCAGTGACGGTGGGGAACAGGTAACAGAAAAAGAAATGAAGATTGGCTTTAGTGAGCTTATGAGCAGAGGGTATGTTCAAGAAGCAAAGGACTTCCTTGCTATGGCTCAGAGTATGGTCCTTACTGACGCTAAGAAGAATACGTCTTTAGCGGCTTTACACAAGGCTGTTACTGCGCGTGAGGGGATAGGAAAACTTAAGTTTGAAGGTCCTGTAATGAAGACTAAAAAAGGTTATTTATTCCAAGCCGCTACTACAGAAAATAGTGAGGCCAGATTCATACAACTTAGTGGTCCTAAAGGTGCTAAATATGAGCCTGAAGGTGCTGTATTTGTAGACACTAAGGGGCAGGACTTTATGGATAGAGTTAGATATATTAGTACAACTGAAGAAATTAAAACCGGTCAAATCCGTTTAAGAGATCAGTATAAGAGTGAGTTAGCTATAAGTAAAGATAGAGCTAAAGCATTCCTTGATCGACGTACTAATGAGTTACAGTCTGAACTAGGGATAACAGCAGACATGGCTAAAAAACGTGCTGGAGCTGAATTAATTACTGAACGTGAATTTATAACTGGAGGTTCATCAGCGGTTACTGCTATCCCTAAAGCTCAAGAGTTGTTAGATATTGTTAATAGCGGTATGTCTGGTGGATCGTTTGCGGCAAAAGTTAAAGATTTTAAACGTATGTTTAATGTAACGGGTTCTGATGAGGAAATCTTTAGAACAGGAACACAAATGTTGCTTTTACAATTACTTAAACCTCTTATGGGTACTAAAGCAACTGATCAAGATTTGATTGAGTTAAGAGAGGCGTTAGCTAATCCTCAACAAAGTACAGATGGAAATAGAGCTATTTTAACTAGATTTGTTCGACAGCTAAAAAGAGATGTTTATCATGGGAAATATTTTAGAGATGATACAGAAGCTAATATATCAGGATTATTCAAGTTAAAAGAAAAAATATCTGGATTACCAGCAAACCCTACGTTTCCCGTTGCCGATAGGCCAGTAAATGAAATAATAAATGTAGGAGGTGTTCCTGTTAGATGGAACGGGACATCTTGGGATACTATTTCTCCTAATGAATTTGGCGGTATTTAATTATGGGTATGTCAGACGCAGAATTAGGACTTGACGTAAATATGCCTAATAGGACATCATCTACAAGTGGGATGACTGATGCTCAATTAGGTATAGTAAATACGACTCCAGAAAACTATGATAACTTTGTACCTCAATTTCTTGGAGATGTTCCTCCAAGCATGAGTCCTCCAATGGAAGGTCCTCCTCTTACTTATGGTCAGGCCATAGGTGATGCTACTTTAGGTAATGCCGCTACAATCTTAGGCGTAGGTGGATCATTTGCGGGGTCTCCAATGATAGGAGGGGCAATAGGTTCTTCTATTGGAGGCGCTATAGAAGAAGCTTATGAGGGAACTAATGACGAATTTGAAAGAGCCACTACAGAAGGTTTAATGTCTTTAGGCATGGATGCGGCTATGAAACTCCTTCCTACACCTGTTAGGTTAGCTCTGATTGCGGCTAAAAAAGCACTTGGTATGAATCCTATAGAAGCCGCACAAGATATAGCTAAATCACTTGCAGGAAAAGCAGGAGCATTTGGTTCCGATAGAGCTAAACTACAAGCACAAGCTATGGCTAATGAAGCTGGGACTTCTTTACCTCCCTTTAATCTATCTAAAAAATTAGTGGATAGTGGTCATATAGGTGAAAAAATAGGACGAATGGGTTTCTTTAGTGCAGGGCTATATGAAAGAAACGCTCAAAAAATAGTTGAATATACGACAGATCATTTAAATAAAATATTTAAAAGTAAAGGATTAGACCTAACTCAAATTGGGACAGCAACTACTGAAGTTATGAAACAAGCTAGAGATGTAGGTATTACAAGGTACGGAGAGCAACTTTCAGAATTAGGATCTAAATTAAAAGGCGGTATGATTTTTTCTGATCCGTTACTTAAGGGTTTAGAAAATTTTAAAAAGTTTGGTAATAAAAGCAAAAATCCTAAGAATAAAGAAAGGTCTTTTATACTTGAATCAGGTTATACAAGTTTAGATGGAGCTACACAAAGTATACTTAAAGAATTAGAAAAAGTTGCTGGAGAATCAGGGACAAAAATGACAGGTTCTTTTCTTCTTAAATTTGATGCGGAAGTAAGTAAATTAATATCAGCGGCTAGACATGATTCTGCTAATGGTTTAAATAGTAATGCAGATCGTGAATTATCTTTACTTTCTGATTACATGAAAAGAGTAATTAGTAGCCAATTAAAAAAGATAGACCCTTCAGTAGCAAGAGATTATCAGAAACTTAGAAAGTCTCATGCTAAATTTATGGGTAATGTTTTTCCAGATATAAATGCAGATATGGTTCGGGCTGGTAATCAAGGGAAATATCAACAGATTGGAGCAATGTTTCACAAGACAGATGCGAATAAAATAGCGGCAATTTTAAAATCACTTAAAGAAAGTTATGCTGTTATACCGAAAGATCAGCTTAAAAATTTATCTATACCCAGTGAAAAAGAAGCTTTAGAGGCTATTAGGGAATCATATATAAATACTACACTAAAGACTTATCAAGGAGTTGATGGTAATATATATGGAAAAGCCGCTGAAGAAATGAACAATGTAAATCAACGTAATCGTGTTAAATCTATTATGGGAGAAAATTTTGAAACTTATCGTAAAGCAGTAAACACAATAGCTGAAGCCACTAAAGACCCTGCTTCTGGAATATCTCTTATTATGCGAGGTCAAGAAGCAGGACAAGTTAGAGCGACAGCAAGCGGTGTTGCTCAAGGTTTATCAGGTTTATCTGTAGGAGGCGGTGTAGCCGCTGTTGGAGGAGTAGCTTCCGCCACTGCTGGAGCCGCTTTGGGAGCTGGTGTAGTTTTTGGTGTTCCTTGGCTTCTTGCTAAAGCATCTTTAAGTCCTAAACGTGTTAATAGGTTAATACAGTTAAAGAATACAGACTTTTCTAAAATGTACCCAGAAAAGAAAATTGAACGTGTACTTCAGATACTTAATGGTTTTGTAGATACTGAAGAGGAACAAGATATGTTGATGGAGTGGGCTAACGATGCTTTAGGGATGGGGGCTGATGATTAATGGCACAGGATCAAGGTTTATTTGGTAAGTTAGGAGGTAGATATAAAGCAGTTCAAGATGGCTGGGCTAAAACTCCAACTAACTCAGCTTACTTAGAACGAGGTTCTAATGCAGTACCTCCAGTTGTAACAACTGCCGCTAGAGATGTTTTAAAGACTGCTGGTCATATTGGAGGTGGAATAGGAGACGTTTTTGCGGCTATTGCTGGAGCAGTAGTTCCTGAAGACGTCAAAGATTACGCTAAAGAAGTTATGGTGGAAGGATACGCAAGAGGTAGGAATACCCCTGTTGGGAAAACAATTGTAAAGTTAATGAAAGAGTACCCAGATTCAGCATCGGCAATCGGTGATTTTTTTAATGTTCTAGGGGTTATTCCTGCAACATCTAGTCTTATACAATATGGGAAACAACTAGGAGGAGCTAAGAAAAATATTTCTCAAAGCGGAGTTAAAGAAGGTCTTGCAAAGACTCTAGCTCCAAATTTTTTACATAATATTGCAGAGCAAATGCCTGTACATATGAGAGGTGGAATACTCACAGGGGATACAGTTGACCTGTTTAGAACACTTCAAAATAAATTTGGAAAACTTCCAGAAAATAAACAAAAATTAGTTAGGACATTAAAAGAACTTTATAAAGGGGAGAATAAAAAAGTTGGAACAGGGACTAATTTTTATGGAAATGCAATTCAACAAGTCTTAGCGATAATGGGCGAGAGCCTAGACGCTACAATTCCTGCGTTAGTATCACATTTAAGTCCTCAAAAAATTGCTAATCGTAGAGTACATGGAGTACCTGAACGTAGTATAAACGAAATGAAACGAAAAAAAAAGGAAGGGGACCTTCTTGGTGTTAGTGGAGAAGCAAAAATGCAGACTACTATAGCTTTTCAAAACAAGGGCGCCCCTGTTCCTTTACTAAATCCCCAAGATTATACAGGCGCTCCCAGAAGTTTACAATATGAATTACCTAAAATAAAAGAAGAGCTTTTTGGAGGTAAACGTGGAGTTTTTAATCCTGTTCCTGAATCAATTTCAAATAGGCATTTAGCTCATGTTAAAGCCGCACATGGTTTAGATAATACCCAAGATATTAAAATTTTAGTAAAAAGACCCCATAAAGATTCAATAGGAAGAGAAGTTTCAGGGGCTGGACATAGCACTGGTAGTTCGTTACAAAGAGGATTAGCAGATGGAAGTCTTTTAAAGACATGGAAATCTATTCAGACACAAGTAAATAAAAAACCATTTAAAGGTGATATTCCATCGGAGGGAATGATTGAGATGATGCAAATTTCTGCTGGGTTATCTAAATCAAATATAATGAAATTTAATAAAGCTTATAATAAAAATAACAAAACTAACGTAAAGTTTGGCGCTAAAGATATTTTACATAAATTAGTTAAAGCAAGAGAATTAAGATCAAGAGGTATTAAACATGATACAAAAATTCTCGACACATGGGAAAAAAATCTAGAAAATCCTATGGGAAAAGTTAGAGATGATTTAGGTAATGTTATTTCCAACGCGAAAAGCCCTTTAGGAAACGCTAAAAATTATAATGGAGGAGCGCATACAGGTACTACCTACATTTCTTCAAATAAAGAATTAGGCGGTGTGAATCAAATAATTACAGCAATGATTGGCAAAGTTGAACCTTCCCAAAGAGGTATGGTGTATACTACAGCAAGTGATGTAGGTAATCTTTTAGGTGTAGGAGGCAGAACTGGGGGAAATCAGATGATAACAGTAATACCTACTCAAATTGTAAATTATTTAAAAAAGGATTCCTATACAAAAAAAGGACGTGTAAAACATAAAGCTGACGCAAAGAGATGGTCAAACCCTGATTCAAAGAACGTAATAAAAAGGGATCAAAAACAACTTAACGAAACAATTGACGGAATGACTGACTACGATGTTCCTATACGTTTAGGAGATTGGGTTGAGGCTGTCAAGAGAAATGGGAAAGTTGTTTTAATTGCCTCTCAGATAGATCAAATTGAAGCACTTCCTCCTAGTCCTGTAAATGACTACGATAATTTTATGCCACAGTTTCGGGGAGATATTCCTGACAGCTTAAGAAGACGCTAACACTTACAGAACTTAGAGTTCTTAAGATCATGTTTGACACGCTCTAGATATATAGCCCCATCAAGCAACTCCTCAATGGCGTGATCAATCCAAGCTATAGTATCAATATCACTTCTCATCATAGTCTCACCGTACTTCTTTATACCCTCTGCACTACGGTCACTCATGCGCTTCATTACTGTAGCTACGATTGGATCATCATCTAAATTCTTAAAGCCTTTAATTGTAGTCATGTTGTATTCCTTTATTCATAAAATAAATGCTTTCCTATCTGATCTAAGTAATTAAGTGTACCAGACCAATAAGGATTTACATACGTTGCATGATAGTGCGTAGCGGTCATTACAGACCCTACCATAGCCCCGTCTAAGGCTAACCTAGCGACTGCATAAGAAGTTTCTTTAGCCTTTAAATCTAACATCTTCTCATGCTTACCGTCACACCAATAAGAAAATATACACCTTTTATCATGGACAGTCAAGCAAATACTTTTAGTAGTTCGATTTAAAACTACATTAGCGATTGCTAGTTGTCCTATAAATGGCTCTCCTCTTCCTTCAAAGTATACAGCTTCAGCTAAACAATCTACATCTTCTTGAGGAGATGCCCAAGCTACTAACGTAGAAAATACAATAAGTCCCCATACAGTTAATCCAATTACAAATAGTTTAGTCATTAACACTTTTCCCCTACGGATACTTTAGAATTGCCTTGTTTATCTATCTGTTGTAAGTAAAGGTTATCTCCACGATCTAGAGGAGTAAACAAAAAGAAAGCTTCACTGCCTTCAGGAGAAGGGTTCTGAGTCACTGTGTGACACCCTGCCCACACAAAGGTCCCTGTGGGGTACGTAGGTGTCATGCTACACGCCCCTAATAACAAACTTAAGATTACTACAATGATACCCATTAGCCACACTCCTTATTACCCGTTGATGGATCAATGAAACAAGCCGCACCCTCAATGGGTTCCTCTAGCGGCTCTACTTTATTTAATATACCGTAACGCTTTCCAGCTAACCTGAAGGTAGTACACCCTTTAAGTTTACCTCTCCATGCCTTCATGTATATTTCTTTAAACTCTTCAAACTTAACCTTCTCAGATACATTAATAGTTTTAGATACTGCACTGTCTACAAATGGTTGTACAGCTATCTGCATATCTAAGTGATCATCAGTAGACAGATCATCAGCTACTACATTTCTAAGACCGTACGTATTGTATATATAATCCTTGAGCGGAACGATAATAGGTCCTTGTTCTGTTTGGACAGTTCGATCCAATTGATTTGCGAATACAGGTTCCACACCGCTACTAATGTTATCAGCAGTGAAACTAATAGTACCAGTAGGGGCGATAGAGGTGAGGTGACTATTTCTGATACCATATCTTTTAATTAAATCCTGTATGTCTAGAGGTAAACGCTGGATAAACTTACTGTCTAAGTACTCTTCTGTATACAAAGGAAACGCACCCTTCTCTTTAGCAAGCAATGCAGAGGTTTCGTATGCACCACACATGAGTGTCTTAGTTATCTTACGTGTAATCTTAACTGCTTCAGGTGACCCATATCTAATGTTCATAAGAGTAAGTATATTAGCTAAACCAGTGATACCTAGGCCCATCCTACGTTTGGCTATAGCTTCTTTCTTCTGAGCTTCTAAGGGGTACTGAGTCCTATCAATTACATTATCCATAGCCCTTACTACATTAGGTATATCCATTTTAAATTGTGGGTAGTTAAAGATATAGTAGTCTTTGTGTTGGTTAGCTTTCTCCATGTACTTGACTAAATTAAATGAACCCAACAGACAAGCACCGTAAGGAGGCAAAGGTTGCTCACCACATGGGTTAGTAGCTTCAATAGTCTCTGTATAGTATAGATTATTGTCATCATTTATGCGATCAATAAACAAAATTCCTGGTTCTGCCCAGTCCCAATTGTTACGCATGATCTCATCCCAGAGAGCTTTAGCGTTGACTGTGTTGTATACACGCCCATCAAATTGTAGATCAAACATCTTATCTTTAGCTACGCAATCCATAAACTCATCAGTCACTCCTACGGACACATTGAAATTCGTAAGTGTAGTCGAGTCCTTCTTAGCTCTAATGAACTCCTCAATGTCTGGATGATCGACACGTAGCACTGACATCATAGCACCCCTACGATGTCCTGCACTTACAATCGTATCACATACACTGTCAAAAATAGCCATAAATGAAACAGGACCAGAAGCGGAGCTATCAAGACTAACAATACGATCATTCCTAGGACGTATCCGACTAAAGTCAAAGCCAATACCGCCTCCTCTACGCATTGTCTCAGCGGCTTCTTTAGCCTTGTCCATGATGCTGTCCATGCTGTCTTCAATCGTTCCACTAACGAAGCAGTTATAAGCTGTGACATTCTTTGGACTCCCCATAGCCGCTTGCACTCTACCCGCTGGCATATATCTTTGGTTTAATAAGATGTTTTTAAATGCACTACGATGATCATCATCATCAGCCATAGCTCCTGCTTGTCTAGCACAGGCTTCAGCGAATGACTCATTAGGTAATCGGTACTTCTGTGCGTGTAGATCATCACACGCCTGTATCTGTGGTCCTAAACTGTTGTGTCCTATATTCATAATCAAACTTGCTCCAAATCAATTTTAATAATATAACATACCCCTGTAGCCTCTACAATACCAAAGACTGTAGTTTTAGCTCTTTCAAGAGCATTAGGGAGTACAACTTGCTTACAATGTTCTAAAGTCTCTCCAGCGGGTGCTTGATGTATTCTTGTATGTATACTACCATCAGGAAACAAGAATGTCAAAATTAAAATCAGTACTTCCATAGTTTTTCTCCTAATCACCAAAGGTGTTCTACATCTTTTTTGAGTTTAACCAGTACTTCATATATGTGAGAAGTATTTGGATATTTATTAGTTGTATCTTGAATTAGTTGCATAATTGTTTTCTTGACATCGTTAGTTAAATAAACTTTTTTGTTTAACATTGTATTAAGTCCTCCAGAGTAGGAGCTTTATAGTTCGGTCCTTTAGTGACCTTACCGTCCTCATTAAGAACTGGCTTACCTTCATCGTCAAGCTTAGACATATTGCTATTATGCACCCTGTTGAAAGCAGGATTAAAACTGCCCACAATGGCGTTAAAACTAATAATAGTCCCTGATAAAACATACTGTAAGTCACAAAGTTCTTTCAGTAGGTCAGCCCACTGCTCCTTGCTCACTGGTTTACCATGTGATAAAGACATCTCCATGCTATTAAGTTCTTCACAAACTTCCGCACATTCTTCCCACAATAGTTTCTCTCGTAATCTTAATAAACTAATCCTAGGTTGAGAAGCTATATCAGTACCCATAGCTTTATGGAACTCCTCGACTTTATTCTCTCTTGTAATTGTCTTCATTATGTGTACCATATCAATGTTTCTTAAAGGGTACTGTATTAGAACCCATGATGTGTATATCCTTATCATACTCTGGAATTGCACAACTGTCAAGCAATATTCTTATTCCTTCTATTAAAACTAAAAACTCAAGACTATCCTTTTCTTTCTCTTTTAAATCAAGAGTCATCTTTCTAACTTGTTCCATGCGAGTACTTAAAATATCAGGCGGTAATATAACCATATTATCTGGTAGATAATCATCCATGTTCATTCTCCTCTTCAGTGTCAAAATCAATATCAAAGGATTCTCTTAAGATATCTATTTTATCCTCTACGACATCATCAAATCTTTCTAGAATATCTTCACTATCAATATCTAAAATATCACACAAAGTAGATGAGTCTGCAAGAATAGCTAGTCTTTGTATAAAACGATTATGTGGTAAAGGCATCGCGTACATTCTCCACTGTAAACCATCTCAATCCTTCTTTAGTACACCATTCTCCCATATTCATTTTACTTCCCTTTCTTAATTTTTTATTTGGATTATATAAAACAAAAATTAGTTCTGTTGTCTCTCCAGATTGCACTGACTCATTTCTAAGACTATCTCGTATTGCTTTATACTTCTGTACATCCCCTACTCTAAAGAACCCTTTAGCTTCAACTATGAGAGTTTTAAGACCATCTTTAGTTTTACCTACAAAGTCAGGAATGTAATTCCTATAGGTAACGTAAGGAATTTGGTAAGGTTCGTACTCACAAAGGCTTCCTAAAACCTTTGCGGTACGTTCCTCAAACTTATTTCGGTACGACTTTGTTTTCAATTTTCTTGCTCCTCTCGACGGGTGAGCTTACTACTGGCTTATCCCGTGTCAGTGATTGCGTCATGCCTCCTGTCTGAGAGATAAAGGGGCTACCATGCAGAGTCCATCCATCGTTTAACAAGGCTACTACTGACTCTTCAAATCGGTCTTGTCTTGGTGTAGTCACTACTTTAAATTCAATCATAGTCATCTCCTAAGTTAAAAATTATTGTCTAGTTCTAGTACGTCAGGTTTCTTATTTACAGTAGTTAAGTATCTTGGACCTGTAGAATAAATAAAGGTTCGTAAGTCTGGATGGCAATGCCTTTTGTACTGGCAGTAAGAGCATATAGTAGGCAGTTTTAAGTTTCCAGATTTGCCATCTGGCACTGGCTCTGCACAGAGAGAAGGACGATCTTCTCCCTCTACGGACTTTTTTACGTGTTCTATTCGATCCTCAATATCACCAGAATACTGGTCATACATAGGATGCTTAGTATCGTCTAAGTCATACTCCAGTACACACAACGCTCCACTCTGTTTATCCATCGCTAACCATGCCCACTTACGTTCCCCTTCAGCATGGGCATAAGCTTTAATTTGATCTACATAGCCAAAGTTATCATCAGCGGCTAGTGTACCATCTTTAAACTTCTTAAATCCAAATGGTGTAGTTGATTTAACGTCCACCACTACTCCATCGATCTTACAGTCCATGTGTCCTTTTACACCTCCTACGACACATTCTTTTTGCTCATCAGTTACTTGATGTCCAGACAACCTAACAAAGAATAAAACCATTTCTTCAATCATATGTCCATACATAAATTTAATTAATGTAGCTGGTTGTATCTTCTCACCTGAGAATTTCTTAGATGCGTACCACTGTTGTAGATCAGGCTTGCCAATAGAGGACAAACGTAGACCGCCACGGCTAGAAAAGTTTCTTTGGTTAGGTAGGAACTCTTGACGCATCAAGGTCTTCATAGCCTCTCCAAATTTCTCGATCTCCTCTTCTGTGTCTACATCCTTAGAAGTGTTCTTAGTCTTCATTAATCTGTATACGTCTTCTACTAATGTATCTAATGTTTTATCGGTCATATTCAATCCTTAATTTATCAAGTAGTTGAGGTATTGATGTGTACCAATACCATGTATTCTTCCCAAGAACACGCCATTTGTTCTTTCTTGTTGCTATGATGTACTTATCTTTAATTAACAAGCCTGACTTAATACTTTCATATTCAACATTCAATTTAGTTAGCTCAATTTCCTTAGGTATACGGTACTCAAAACCTCCTCCGTACTGATCTTTATGAGCTACAGCGTCCTGCTGTGACTTTAATGATGCTTCAAGCTTCTTCACTTTCTCTAATGTGTCTCTGCCCATGTGTTACCTACCTTGTATTCCCCATCTAAGGGACATTTTAAGTTAAATGCAATCCCAGCCGCCTTAATACATTCTACTGCTAACCATCCAAACTTTTCTGCCTGATCTTCTCTGACCTCTGTCTGGAACTCATCATGTATATTACCTACAAACTTATAGTCTATCTTATATATCTTAGCATGGTCATCTAAGATGGTCAAGGCTTTTTTCATAATAATTGCACCAGCGGATTGTAATAATGTATTAAGAGCCGCATGAGATGATCTTATGATGAGTTTCCTCCCGTCAAGTCCTCTAAGATACCCTCTAGCACAGGCTCCCTCCACTCTTTCTCGTAATGTTCTAAGAGAAGGTGTGTTGCTGAGAAATACCTCTTTGAGCTTCTTTCCATCTCTTGATGAGCCTCCGACAATGCTTCCGATTTTAGCGTCTCCTGCTCCATAGAGGAAAGCGTAGATGAAAGTTTTCGCACTGTCTCTTGTTGTGAGTCCAGCAGATTTCTGATTTGCTGTATGTATGTCCCCGTGGATGACTTCATTAGTATACTCCTTATCGTCCATGTAATGTGCCAACATCCGCAACTCAAGACCAGCGGCATCCACACCTACTAATTTAAAACCTGTGGGTACAGTCCAACATGATCTACACTCTGATCCGTAGGGTGAGTAACTAGATGGAACTTGAGCCATGTTAGGGCTACTGTGGGTCATTCTACCTGTCACTGCACCTATTGGATTAACGTACCCTCTCACTCTACCGTCTGCTTCCACTACGTCTAGCCATGACTTTACCTGTGCCATACGCTTCTGAACTAATAAGTATTCCGCTATTAACTTAGCCTCTGGAATACCTTCGACTTTACTCAGCACTGCCTCATCTACAATCGCATGACCTTTCTCAGTTAATTCTGTAGGTCTCCATCCAAAGAATTTAAGGTGCTTTCCGATCTGTTGTCTTGATCCTAGATTAAACTCAGGAAATTCAACATGGCTAAAGGAACCTATAACTACATCTTTAAAATTAGGCAGGAATTTAAGACCTACAGATGATAGCTCACCATTTATTTTATACTTGGGGGTAACCTCCTTAATAAACGTGGCAAGCGGTTTGAACTTAAGATGCACCTCCTCCTCCAAATGGATTTTTTTCTCTTTAAGTTCAGCCAGTAAGTTCCAACATTTCTGTTGATCCAAAGTCCAGCCATTATTAATTTGCGTCGAAACCACACTTTGCACTTGATGCTCCAGTACAATAGATGTCCCTCCAAACTTATCCAGCTTATCTTTAAGAACTTCATAGACTTTCCCCGTAACTTTTAAATCTTGAATACAGTACTCAAGCATTTCAGGTGAAAATTTAGACCAATCACTATGATCACCTTTTGGAAACTTAAGCCTCTCACCCCATGCTTTGAGTGAATGACCGTTTTCTAACTGTGGATTGTAAAGCTTTGACAATACTAATGTATCTGTAATAGGCATGTCGAATGTTATACCTAATAATTCTTTTAGCACCATAGCGTCGAAATCGATAAAGTTGTGTCCTATAATTTCCTCGTATTGATTGAGCCACTGTTGTATCTCCTCTATGTTAAATGGTTGTTGAAAATTTCGTACCTCTTTGGTCTGTAAATCCATCGTGCCTATCAGCCACACTTTCGTAGCTGGTAATGCATCTGTCTCTATATCTACTACTAATTGTTTCATTATTTACCTCTTCATCTTGTAGTAGCTTACATCGAATTAATCTAGATGTCAACACTCTAAAACTCCTCATCTTCTACCGCCTTTGTCTCTGGAGGTGTCCCAGCTACCATACGTCCTGTGTCCTCCTCATAGTAGAGCCATCCTGCGTGTCCTGTACGGCCTGTACGCCTACATTTAACTAACTGCACCTTCGTTGAATTACGTGTATAGTTGTCCTCAGACATCTTATCCCGACTCAGCAATAGTGTGTTAAATGCAATCTGATTGATACTTCCAGACCCCTTCATGTCATACTCATTTACATCATGGGGGTCTTTAACCTGTGGTTTTCTCATGTGTGAGATGATAATTATAGATACACCTGTCTCTTTAGCAAGCTTGAGACATCGATCCATAAAGAGGTCTATAGTCCCATTTTCATCTGACTTTACAGCCGCATGAAGTGGATCTAAAATTAACACATCACAGTCCATACCTTTGACCATCCAACGCATCTTAGAGAATAATTCATCTACATCAGATAACCCCTGATGATCATACATAAAGACTTTATCATTCTTTTTAAAATCATCATAAAACTCACGATATACAGAGTTATCACGTTGATCCACAGGTTTAATGGCAATATTTTCACCACTATGTAATGAGACTATTTTCTCTGCTATCTCACCTTTATCTGACTCTAAGAAAACTGCACCTATTTTCTTATTGTTCTCCATGACCATATCGTACAATAAATTGTATAACAAAGTGGTTTTACCTACGGATGTAAGCGCACCAATCACGGTCACTTCACCAGCCGCCAGCCCACCATTCATCATAGCATTTAATGCACCATATGACTTAGGTAGTGGTATGATTTCTTCAGTACCACGTTTGACAAATGCGTCCCACACAGAGTCATCACCAAATGACACTATATTAGCAGGACGGTATGCTTTAGCGTCCCACCAGCAAGCCACAAATTCTTTTATGCGTCCTTCCTTCAGCATATCCCCTGCGTCCTTAAGGGGTAGTGTGACTACTTTAGCCTTATTATGGCTGAACAGTGGTAGTATAGAGTCCACTGCTTTTTTTCCTGCCTCATCATTATCAAATGATATTATGACATTCTCAAAAGTCTCTAGCCATTCTAGGCTCTCCTTGATGTCCTTGACTGCACTTCCTGATCCTCTCTTGATACTCACGACAGGCCACTTACCGTCGAACATCTCAGCTACAGCCAGTGCATCAAGTTCACCTTCTGTAATGGTCACATAACGTCCACCTGAACGCCATGCACCCTGACCAAATAAACCTGTATTGTCGAATGTCCCTACAGTCTTAAAGGTCTTAGAGGACACTGTACGTGTCTTGGTTAAGACTATGTTATCATTTACATTATGATATGGATAATGATGATACGATACTGTACCGTCCCCATTCCATTCTAAGGTAACGCCAAATTTATTGACGATCCCCTCCGATATTTTACGGTCCCTAATCGGACCACTTGCACCTATCATCTCAATTTCTTTCGTTTCTGTAAGCGTTCTTGCTGTAACTACTTTGTTATTTTTTTCTAAGTAATTACAGCTAAAACAAAATTTATTACCGTCCTCATATGTGACCAGATTGTCCCCTGTAGTGTCCTTCCCTTTAGACCTACAGGCTGGACAAGCGGTCTTTGATATTACTATAGACATGGCACGCTCCTTAAAGTGTGGGGATTTCTAGTGAAGGCATCCCCTGACCCACTGGTTCTTAATTTTATAGTCGTTACCAGCTTAACCGCTAATCGCTCGACTGTGAGACATTTAGAAGTCTTCTGACCCCTCTACGTCTGCACCCTCTGACAACTCCAACACTTTAATTTTCTTAAAGTAAGGAGCTACACCATGTACAGGATGAGGGTTACCTCCTTGCCACAAAATACGCACCCGTGATCCGTAAGGAATATGCTTACTAGTGCTTTCTCCTTCTACATCTACAACATCAAAGTTGTCGTATTGTGTTACAAACTTACGTTGGAGGTGGATTTTCGAGTTTTTATCTTCGTATTCTTTCGTCTTTATCCCAGCGTTTTCTAACTGGTCTCTAGCATCTTCCTCCATCGTAATCACAATAGAATATTTTCCAGTATCTTTACCATTATAGAACTCAGTTTCCTTTAGGTTACTGAATGCCACTGTGCCTTCTGTTATCGCCATAATTAATCTCCGTTAGTTGATAATAATTAATTCTACCTTATGTTTATTGTGGTGTCAATCTTTTATTTTAATTTTTTTCTCCTATCCATTTAGGTTGTTTTGTAAAGTTCCATTTTGCCATATACATTTTATTGTTCCTCTTGTTCCATAACTGCATCCTCAAACTGAGGACAATACTCAGGTTGACCCATGTGGTCCTCCAGTAAAGCACATTGTACACCTTCACCGACTCGCCTGTCAAGATATACACAACCCTCGCATAAAGAGCCATTTTGAAATATTTGATCAACTAATTTCCACTTTTGTTGGGTTTTAAATGAAATCATAATTGATCCTCTAAAAAATCTTTTAATTCTTTATCTGCATCTTTAGCGTTTAAAAGATTTTTCCTACTCTTAAAGGCTTTTGGTTTGTGTAATTGATCCATTGTATAGACCAACTTATTTTTTCTTTTAGTGATACCACCACTATCAGGTATTTGTATTTTAAACTTTTTCATTTTCTTTTCCCTATAGTTCTTAAGTACTCTTAGTTATTACTAATAAGAATTAATAAAGGATTAACCTAAGAGTTACTTAAGAATATTATACACTAGAAATCTTTATCGTCAAGCACTTTTTTTTGATTAGGGTCATACTGTTGTATCTCGAACTCATTAAGAGTTTCAAATATTTCTGAATCACACTTATGGCAAGTGTCTCTAAAATTCCCACGGCTATCTTTTTTTACACTTTGATTTGGTGTCAAAAAAGTATCACAGATTTTGCATCTCATTATATTTATCCTTTATGTTTTGCCTGTATAGGCCTTAGGATGTCCTAGGAGGCCTATACAGAGCGTTTTGAAGTGTTTGATAGGTTACCCTACCTTAGAATTGTAAGTGTCCATAGAAAAATTAAAACCCGCTTTATTTTTTAATTCATGTAAGTAATTCCAATACTGATTTTTAAACAGTTCATGGGCATAAATTAAATCTAAATCACGCACAACATCATTTAAATAACTATCTCCCATATCAAAGGAACCGAATGTATAATCAGATTTAACAGCTACATTCCATTTCGCGTATTGGTTCTTAAGTTCTGTTTTTGGCATTTGCCATACTTTAAGCACTCTAACTTCTGTGTCCCCAAATGGTCCCATGCCCTTAAAAATGGCATATGGTTCCTCTTTTGTTCTAAATTTCTTCATTAAATTTTTCATATCAATTATCCTTGTTTTGAATAAGCCATGAAGCTTCTCGAAGCTTCCTATAATCGCTCATGTAAAGGTCCCCATCCATCATTTCTAATGCATCTAATGGCACTCTTATGAGATCCTCCAGCGTACTAATGTAGTCCTTTGCATTCCCATATTTATTATAGCTTAATTTATATGGGGTATCATTCGTTCGTTTAGTTTTGATCATTATATTTATCCTTTATTCTAAGTTAAAATTACCCTGCAATTATAGTCCATATAAATACAAAAATACAAACTATAAATATTTTAATATTTTCTAATATAATTTTCCAGTCATACCACAATTTTTTATCCTTCCTATTCTATTAAAAATGTAAATGCAAATGTCATATACAACATAAACAAACTAAATGCAATAGCAAATGTTGCCATGGGATTTTCGGCTATCTTTTTAATAAAGTCAAACATTGTCTTTTATCCTTTTTTTGTTTTCATCGTAATAAATCCAATAATATTTAGGATTGATAATATCGGAAGGACCGATAATGTATTGACTAGCAAAACCATTAGGCTTTAAACCTACGGTGGACCAATTATTCTGGATTATATCCTCAGTACTATAATGCGGTTCCATAATCAATAACCATTTTACAGGTGTATAACTATAGTCATGAGCATGATATGATATATGCATTGTCTTTTATCCTTTTTAATGGGTTTTAAATACTACGTTTTTCTGAGCGATCCAACATAGGCCGCAAGTTCCACAGCTATCCGTTTTATCTTCCTGTACAGGACACAAAAACGCCTGTTTATTCGCTATTTGTTCGATTGCCCTAGTATCATCATAAGATAATGCATTCATGTTTTTACTATCAAAATTACCAGATATACGTACCATAAACCTAGGCGAAACCATATCGTGCAACATATCGCCTAATTCTGTATTTAACTGATGGGCTGTATACCCATAAATATTCAAATGTTGAAACTTGTCCAACATTGTTTGCCAAAATTGCACATAGGCAACATCGGCAAAATCGCCTAAAACGTGTAGACGGACCATGAATGGCTTATTTTTGCCATTATAAAACTCTAAATCATTCTCAATTTGTAGTAACAATGCATCATCATAACTATACCTAGTGGCAAGATGCAGATTGTTACCATAACACGTAGACCAATGGAAGCATGTTTTAGGGCATGTTTTACGTTCTTCAAGGGTTAACGTGTACATTTTAGCGCCCTTTAAGTGTCCTTTAGTAATCTTTTTCCCTAGTTTTACATTTGTACTGGGTTTTATTGCACGTTCTGTTTTACCCATACCATCTAAAACGGACTTAACTTTATATTGAAATAAAGATTGCCCAGAATTAACGGCAATTTGCGTTTTAGTCAACATTGTATTACTCCTTTGTGGTTATTGTGGTTAAGTGTTTATTAAATAGGTATTCACGGAATGTCAATACCTATTTTTATAAATACTTAATTTTCGTAGTCACTCGCGCCAAAATGCAAGTTTGTTTTCATTTTTAATAATTTCTATTTTTGCTAAAATATCCAAAGCAATTTCATTCCCATGTTCGCCTGTATACGGGTCACGGGAATATTCGTCTAAATTGTCAATAAAAGTTTCACTTAACATTTTATTGATAAATCTTATTTCTTGGGCATTAAACATTATTTTGTTCCTTGTTTGTTCTAAATAGCCATTATTGGCTTGTTGCTGTCCCCATTATATAATCTTTTAATTCTCATAATGCAACCCTTAAAATGAAATTAATTTAATTATTTTATAACTTATTGATTTCATTATATAATTTAAGGTTTGGCGTGTTTCTTTAGATATACCCTATATATAAAGAGAATGTATATTGTGGTATACGTCGGTAATCCGTTGTAGTCCGTTGTGGTCAATATAACCATAATCACACATATACATACTTAAATATTCTTAAGACCACACTAGACCACAATGGACCACACTAGCAATACCTCATGCAATTCTCATGCCAACTAATGACAGATACCTCATGCAATTCTTATGCCAACTAATGACAGATACCTCATGCAATTCTCATGCCAACTTTAGAATACACAAGTGTTGCATAAATACCACACAGGTGTTGCTAATGTGTCACACTTCACAGGTGTTGCTAAAATGTCACATAAGTGGTCTAAAGTGTTGCATAAATATCACATGGGGGGACCCCTCAGGGTATTATTGAATTATTATAATCACACTCATGACCACATGAGAGGTAATTTGGAGCCTGACCCTCAAGAAATACACAAGACCACATAAATTATATCTTTGTTACTGCAAAAGTACATTTAGGTATTGACTTTAGTACAAATCGCGGGTACACCTAAGTGTGTCTAAATTGTCACATATAATATTTATTTTACTTTATCTTCCTCAAGGGATTGACTTGAGCAATTAAATATGTTATAATATGTTATTACATTAACAGATACTTAAGTAACCAAAGTGAAACATTAAGAAGTCAATCCTTTTTAACTTTAAACATTTCACTTATTGTACTCACTTAAGTGTTTCTTAAGTAGGTAAATCTTCCTTTTAGTTGTATAACTGAAAGGGCAAAGATTAAGGATTAAAAATGAGTGAAGAATTAAAAAAGAAAAAAAGAGGCAATCCTAATTTGTATAAAGGAATGCCACCTTTGAATCCAAAGGGTAGAGAGAAAGGTTCCTTAAATAAGTTCACTAAGTTATCAAGAGAACTTATGTCAAATAAAGGACCAGAAATTGTAAACAAAGTAATTGAGTTAGCTTTAGAGGGAGATAGGCACTGTCTTAAGATGTGCATGGATCGTATAATCCCTACGACAAAAGCAGTAGAAATTACACACGATCACCAAGATTTAGGTATCAACATTATTGTCGAGTCAGTCAAGGCAATAGAGCGTAACGAAGAAAAAGAATTTAAGACAATAGAAGCCGAAGTGCTTAATGGCTGAGTTAAAAGTATCTCTCCATGATGCACAAATGGAAATCTTTAGATCACCTAAGAGATTTAAAGTAGCCTCATGTGGGCGTAGATTTGGTAAGAGTTATTTAGCCGCTTGGGTTCTAATTATTAAAGCTTTACAGTCAAAAGACAAAGATGTATTTTATGTAGCACCTACGTTTCAGCAAGCCAAAGATATTTTATGGGCTATTTTAAAGGACGTAGGTAGAGATGTAATTAAGTCAGCCCATGAGAACACAGCGACATTAACTTTAATAAATGATCGTAAAATATATCTCAAAGGCTCAGATAGACCAGATACCCTACGTGGAGTAGGTTTAGCTTATGTAGTTATGGATGAGTATGCCTCTATGAAGCCAGAGGTCTGGGAGATGATCTTAAGACCTACACTAGCAGACGTAAAAGGAGGTGCTTTATTTATAGGCACACCCGCTGGAAAGAACCACTTTTATAAATTGTGGATAGATGCACAGATAGATGAAAATCAAAACGATTGGGAAGCATTTCAATTTAACTCTACAGACAATACATTTTTAGACCCCTCTGAGATTAATGACGCTAAACGATCAATGTCTACACAGGCATTTAGACAAGAATTTGAAGCCACTTTTGAATCTTTCTCTGGTGGAGTATTTAAAGAAGAATGGATAAAGTACTCAGATGACGATGTATTCGATCAAAGTTCAAAGACGCAAGGGAGCTATGTTATATCGGTGGACCCCGCTGGCTTTGAAAAGGCTGATAAAGATCGTGGCCTCAAGTCTTCCAAATTGGATGAAACGGCTATATCTGTGGTTAAAATCTGTGGTGACGAATGGCACGTAAAGGACATACTTCACGGTAGATGGGGTATCAAAGAGACAGCGGAAAAGATTCTAGATGCCGCTGAAGAAGTAGAGGCAATTACCGTAGGCATTGAGGCAGGAGCATTAAAAAATGCAATTATGCCCTACATTGAAGACCTTATGAGAATTAGAGGAAGATGGGTCAATATAACAGATGTAAGCCATGGTGGTAAAAAGAAACAAGATCGTATTGTATGGGCCTTACAGGGTCGTATGGAACACGGTAAATTAATGTTTAGGAAAGCAGATTGGAACCATGATTTTATTACACAAATGTTGGATTTCCCTAGCCCCTTATCACACGATGATTTATTGGATTCTTTGGCCTACATTGATCAAGTTTCCATAGTAGATTTTGCACAATCAATTGAATTAGAAGATTGGGACCCCATAGATGAATATACAGGTTATTAAACTATGACAGATTTATCCTACAATGATCCCCAGAAAACATTAAGTGCGTGGGTAGTAGACCGTGTAACTCAATGGGAAGATCATCGTGATACTAATTATCTTGATAAATGGGATGAGTATTATCGTATCTGGAGGGGTATTTGGAACTCTTCAGACAAGACAAGGGACTCTGAAAAGTCCCGTCTAATCTCACCAGCTACCCAACAAGCCATTGAGTCCACTGTAGCCGAGCTTGAGGAAGCAGTATTTGGTCAGGATAAGTGGTTTGACATTAGAGATGACGTAGCTGACCAAGACCCTACAGATGTCATGGTAATACGTAAGAATTTAAAGGAAGATTTAAATCGTGCTAGGTTCAAAGACGCTATAGTTGAGTCTTTATTGAATGGAGCTATCTATGGTACAGGCATAGGCAAGCTTTCAGTCAAGGAAGAGGTACAAAAGACCCCTACAGAGTCCCCTATACCCGATACATTAACTACGGACACTGTAGTAGTACAAAAAGACATAATTACAGTTAAGTTAGAGTCCTTAACACCTAAAGAATTTGCCATTGACCCTTCAGCAACTAGTATCGATGAAGCTTTAGGCGTAGCTCAGATAGTAATTAAGCCTAAATACGAAATTATGGAGGGCATTAGGGACGGTATTTATGAAGATAAGCCCTTGGGAGCCTACGATAAAGCTGATTTAGGGTATGATGATGAAAATATAGGTGATTCTAACGATGACGATAAAGTTAAAATTACTGAATATTGGGGAAGAGTCCCAAAGAAGTTTTTAGAAAGTAAAAGTTCGTTAAGTGATGAATTTGATTACGATGAGGATGAACTTATAGAGGCTGTAGTTGTAATTGCTAATGATTCAGTCGTTCTAAAAGCCTCTGAGAACCCTTATTTGATGGGAGATCGTCCCTTTGTAGCATACCAACATGACCGAGTACCCAATAAGTTCTGGGGCAGAGGTATTGCAGAAAAAGGATATAATCCACAAAAAGCCTTAGATGCAGAACTCCGCGCACGTATTGATACGTTAGCTCTTACTACGCATCCTATGATGGGTGTGGACGCAACAAGGTTGCCTAGAGGAGTTAAGTTTGAAGTAAAAGCAGGGAAAACTATTCTAACAAATGGTGATCCAAGGCAGACTTTAATGCCCCTAAACTTTGGTTCTTTGTCTCAATCTTCCTTCACAGAAGCCGCTGAATTAGAGCGTATGGTTCAGATGGGTACAGGTGCTATGGACAGTGCCACAAGTAACTCAGCTAATCCTAGGAACGCTACAGCATCAGGTATGTCAATGATGCAGGGTGCGTCAATTAAGCGTCAAAAGCGTACCATTATGAACTTCCAAGAAAACTATTTAATACCTTTAGTAGAAAAAGCCGCCTTTAGGTATATGCAATTTGTACCAGAGCGTTATCCCACAGGAGACTACAAGTTCTTTGCGTACTCCAGTATGGGTATCATGGCTAAAGAACTAGAGATGACACAGATGATACAATTGTTGTCCATGACACAACAAGGAACTCCTCCATTTAATCTGCTCCTTAAAGGTATCTTTGAGAATAGCTCTATGGCTAATCGCGATGAAATGAAGGCTTCTATTGATCAAATGATGCAACCTGAACAACCTACACCAGAACAAATGCAGATGCAACAAGTGGTTCAACAAATGGAAATGATGAAAATCCAATTAGAACTAGAGGAAATGAAGGCTGGTATTCAGAAAGAAATGGCACAAGCCGCTAAGATTACCAGTGAAATTGACGATAAACAATCAGAAGAATATTTAGTGGAAAAACAGATGGAACTTGCTGAGAAGATGGCACGTATTGAAAAACTACGTACAGACTCCCAAATGGTTAAATCAGAGACTCAACGTAATATTCCTGAAGTAGAACATTTGCAGTCAGAGACAATCCTTAACTTAGCAAAAGCAAGGATGTCCCGTGGCAACGGATAAAGAAGTTTTAGAAGAACGTCTAGATTTATTAGTTAGTGGATCATGGAGCCTCTTGATCGAAGAGCTTACTTCAATGGCAACTTCACTAGAAAATATTAACAACATAGACGATGAGAAAACCCTCTTTTTACGAAGAGGTCAAGTAGATACTTTAAATATGATCATTAATTTAAAGGAAACTACTAGATTAGCGTTGGATCAATTAGAGGATTAGTCCTGTAACTCCAGCATATTTTAACTCCACAATCTTTATAGACGGAGGATTAGACCATGAGTAGTGTAGTTGTTGAAGAAGCCGTAGAGACACCAGAAGAAACTGCCCATTTTGCAGAAATAACTGAAGAGACTCCAGAACTGGAACAATCTCAAGAAGCAGAACTTCCCTCCAAATTTCAAGGGAAATCTATGACCGACATTGTGTCCTCATATGAAAATCTTGAAAAAGAATTAGGGAGGAAAGGACAGGAAATTGGTGAGCTACGAAAGCTTACAGACGGTATTTTACAGCAACAACTTACCACTAATCAAAACGGAACACAAGCGCAAGAAGTATATGAAGAGGATGAACCAGACTTTTTTGATGACCCCAACAAAGCAGTTGAAAAGGCCATCTCAAATCATCCGAAGTTCCGTGAGTTTGAAGAGCAACAAAAAGTCCAAGCGGCTCAAGTTACAACTCAAAAACTAAAAACAGCGCATC
>ERZ1046148.330-NODE-330-length-30136-cov-7.218709_pt1 | contig 30136 bp, 24 predicted proteins | sample MGYA00383090_ERZ1046148 | MGnify/ENA primary metagenome ERZ1046148 (study PRJEB29581, sample SAMEA5548360) | metagenome | biome: marine; feature: coastal; material: water | depth 25 m | study: Short-term variability in the microbial, nano- and picoplankton... | reverse complement strand
TAATTCCTTGATATACATAGGTCGCATCATCTGGATCAAATCTAGCCATCTCACTCGTGACAGTTCTTTCAAATGTATTTAAAGCAGTATTAGCCAATGTCTTGGCTTGATCTTTTCTTAGCACTCCACCAGATCCGCTAAGTATTGATTCTGTTATCTGGGCTGTAGTCTTATTCCCTATCACTCCCTTAATAGATTCATCAATAACTTTCTCTCCCATTGTATTGATCTGACTCATAAAGGTTGCACGATCTAATTTAACTAATGATAATAAAGTTTCTTCTGTAACTACTCCAGTAAACTCCATTCCTAATAATACGCTTTCATACTGCGACATTAATATATTTCCCAACGTGACTCAAGAGAGGCTGCACCACGAATTAATCTACTCAAAGGCGAAGGTGTTGAAGAGGCAAGGCTTCAATGGATGGCTTCGATAATCAACCCAGCAAGGAAATTACCTGTCGAGTCTTTAGGAATGCTGAAAGTCGATCCATTGACTAGAAGAAATATCGAATTAATCGAAAGATGGGAAAACGGTGAACCATTGGGTAAATTACCCTGGCGTAATGATGGACCAGGTCGAGTCATAATTCTTGGCGATATTGCTCGCATGAGATCTTTTGGTGAAAGTGAAAAGGCCTTGTACAAATTAATGGCATGGATGAATACTTCAGGAATTGAACGCTGGACTCATGGCCATATAGCCAGAGCATTATGTCATTATGATCTGGGAGAAGAGAAAATCACAAAGAAAATCATTCTCGAATGTGCAGAACATTCATCGCGTCACCCGCATCTAAGATGGTTAATTCGTCACTTTGGTATGGAAGATGAAGTCGATTTACCAGAAGTAGAAACTACTGGATTATGCTGGTTTGATGAAACTAGTGACGAATGGGAGACTACGTGGCCCAAAACCCACACTGTCAAGCCTGCTCCTGTAAATACGACTACACAGTTAAAAAAGCATATCTGGGATGCAAATGCTTGGATTATCAGGGCAGAGATGGAAAGTACAAATACATCGAAGAAATATTGGAAGCGTCATGATTGGCAGGAGGAAATCCCTCTTGGAAATCATCTGCTTCATTCAGGTCTGATAACCACTATTGGCAATATGCCTGTTGACATTGGTTTCCCTGGCTGGATAGATATACCGGCTTGTAGAAAAGCAGGACTACTAGACTGATTAAACACGGCGCTTCAATTTCTCCATCAAACCGTCTGCTGTTGCAAGATGCTGGAGGGTTTTCTCTATTGATGATTCTTGGTGGGCCTCGAGTGCCAAAGCGACTTCTCGCTCGGTTGCGACTCTTTGTTCATCACCTACACCAATTGATGATGCTTCACATTGATTTCTAAGTATTTTCCATTCACCCTGAACATATTCAAGTAATTCTAACGCCTCTTCACTCGCTTTACCTTCAGAATCTAAGTCAGAAGTCAAGCGTTGCAGTAATGTTGCTGCATGACTCCACTGCAATTCGTCAACCGCTGATTCTATATCAGAAAATCTCGACTGCCATACATCTCTATCTGCACGATCTTTCCATCGTTCAATCAGATGCTTCTTCTGACGTAATGCTCTACGAACATCATCCATAGCTTCTCTTTCTTTTACCAATTCCCTTAGAACACCATCTGCAAGTCCAGAAGCAAGGGAATAATTTCCTTGAGCAAATGATTCTTCTGCTTGTTCTAAACGTGAAGTAAGCACTACCAAATCAAGACCTTCTGCTGCCTTCAACTGCCTTGCTGCTTCGGCAAGACGTTCTTCAGCCTGATCGGTAGCAACATCCGCTCCTTCAAGTTGTATCGGAATAACTGTAGCATATTCATAGGCTTTTTGTGGCTTTTCTGCTGCCAACTTTTCTTTGGCTTCCTTTAACAAATCTCGAAGGTTTTGCATTTCCTCTCCATCCCTACCAGATAGAAGTTTAGACCCTTCTTCAATTGCATTCTCTGCTAGTTGCCACCAGCGAATAACTTCATTCGCTCGACGCTTTGCTTGACGAAATAGTGATTCTCCTTCCCGTAGACTACCAAGAACAACCTCTCTTTCCCCCATCTCATACGCCTTGCGAGGGCGCTTGATAATCGGGGCAATTCCTTCAGCCTTGATCATGTGCTCTAATGCATCTTCTTGGATGGCACTAACATCATCTGCTAAAGACAGGGATCGTTCTATCTCTTCTTCGGCATTATCAAGAATACTCATGCCGAAATCCAGGTCAAGGTAGCCTTCTTCATTTGCAGTCATTATCAGACTTGCTGCCTGATCTACTGCTGCTCCAGTCGTCCTCAATTCTAAAATTCTATATTCAAGTGAGTTTAGTCTCTTTGTAAACTCCTTACGTAATTCTCTGTTCTCATCGGCATTTATCCATGAGCGAATTATCAGTGCAAATGTCAAGATTATCAGTGACCACTGTGCGTAGATTATCGTTTGTGAGATTCCACCCATCAATGCGACGGAAACACCACAAACCAAGCCAATAATGTCCATTACTGATTTAAATCGAAGTACTTCTAAACCACCAACTAGAATTTGACCTTCTTCTCTCCTGAGGATAAATCCTGTCAGTATTATCAGTACACCGCCACCGGTTTCTATTGTACTTCCATCGGAATAACGCATGCCCATCAAAACCAATGGTAGCCAAGCAATGCCAGCAATAGAGCCGATTCTTGTTCTCGATTTCGATTCATCCATACCTAGGTCCTGAACGAACATTCCCCATGTTAGTACCAAGACGGCTAAACCGAGCCCTCCTACCTTTGCAGTAGATTCATCTGTAGAATTATTAAGACTAGGCCAAGCAAGAGAAATTGCTGCTGCGATTAATGTCAAGGCACAAAATGCAGATAGTTTCTCGACTCGTTGTTGAATCTTACTCGACTCACGAGCCATGGCTGACTCAACCGATTGTACCTCCTCCATGACCTAACCACATCCGTCATTGACTTCAAAAGAGGGGTTTCTTCTTCTGTCCGATAAACCATATTCCCACTGCTAAGGCAATGGTAGCCACAATTAGTTCCAGCAACCCGATTCCAGAGCCGCTAGCCATATCTGTTGGGTGATAAATAGTAGCCTCATTACCTAAATCATCTGCCCAAGATAATTCTAATTCCACACTTTCCCACCAGCCTAATTCAACATCCAATATCACTTCGGAGGTAGCAGGACCTGCAAAAGTCGCACCTGCAATCGCACTTTGAATACAGTTTTCAGCATGACATACCATGAATATGGCTGGAGAGCCGAGACCGTTTTCTACCGTTATGTATAGACGATTGATTCCGACTTCGATATCAGCATTACTGCCGATCATGCTTATCCCTAGTTGGCTACCATTAAGTGGATTTACTGAGATTTCAACGTATTTACTCGCCAAATTGCCACTATTGTCGCTTACAATCACTATGAAATTATGAATCCCAGGAGCTAGTAATGGGAAGGAATAATTGTTTATTTCATCCCATGAAAGACTGTATCGGCCAAACTCTTCACTAAACAAAACAAAATTAAGTTCTGTTATTGAATCATAGTCGTCAAAACTCTGATTTAGATTCATACGTATTTCTTCACCAAATGTAAACTCGTTGGTTTCTATCCATGTATCATTTATTTTCGCTTCTAACACTGGGATTAATATCGGTCCTGAACTATCGAGTAATTCTACTATCCAATTTGCATTACTGATATGTCCAGCATCATCTATCACTTCAACAGCCAGAGAATAATGAATTGGTTGTCGTTGTAAATGCCTCTCTTCTAAAGTATCAGTCGCAGAATTTAATGAAGAGTCAACAAAGAAAGATGTGCTAAGGAATTGCCCAGAATATGACCAATTCAAGGTCTTATTACTAGTCCAGGTTATGTCTAGGTTTTCATCGTGATCATCACTCACATTCAACATCCATTCAAATATACTGCCAGGAGAATAAGATATCACGTCTAAACTTTCATGGATTACCGGTGCTTCATCATCGAGTAAAAACTCGCCTTGCCATTGTCCAATCAGTCCTCCGTCATCACTACAAATCAATTCTACTGAAAGATTACTATCTGCTGGAAATTGTGAAAGATTAACGCTATTATTACTCTGAATGCCGCCTATGTCCCAACTGCAATCATGAGATGAGAGTGGTGAATCACTGATTTGCGCAATAAAATCGTGATTTTTCTCATGAGCGAGAACCGCTCCAGCAACCGAGACAATAGGTGCTTCATTTTGCCCTATTGTTATGGTCAATTCACCAATGATTGAAGACTGGTCTCTGTTTACTACAAAATTTTCAGGGCTACCATCAAACCACTCTAAAGCCGGAGAAGATAGATGTTGCCAATCATCGGGAAGAATTACTCGCAGAGGTGTTTGCTGCCTTATGTCATCTGCAAATACAATACCTAGTCTTGCTAGAGAAATATGCCTCCTTGGGCCAGATAAGTCCGCACTCTCATTCCATCCCCAGTATCCGCTATCAAAATCGATATTAGACTCAATTACCAGATTGCCAATAGTAAACGGTTGAAGGTCCCAAGTGCAGCATAATGAATTGATTGAATCGCCATAGGTCATAGATTCAATCAAACCTTCTAAAGCATTTACATCACCTGCAAACCAACGTTCTACTTGACTTTCAATCCCTGCATTCATTCCTGGTAGTAATGGTATTCCTACGCTGAGATCAAAAATATGATTTGCATTCCATGTAGCATTTGTCTGTTCATTTGCTCCAATTCCATCGATTATCTCTAATGTAGCACTACCGTTATTAGTCTCAGCGTCTATTTGTTGTTCTAACCACAAATCGGTTGGTGGCCAAGTTTTCTCACCTATGCCTCTCGAGTTTTGTGTAACTTGCGCAGACCATCCACCGCCTTCCGTGCCAATGGTGAAATTCAACGATTCATCAACTTCCATTACCTCGCCACTTACAGAATGAACAAGACGTAAACCATTGGTCTCATTCCATCCTGTTGGCATTGTTAAATTGAAAGTTGTAGATTCATTTGCAATAGCTATATTTGATTCAGTGTTTCGATAGACATGCCCTCCATCGCCACTGATAATCAAGTTGATTCCACTAGGTGCACGAACCGATACAGTGCCATTTACATGTACTGTACTCGACCAGAGTGTCCCGTTCGCTGTGATATCTACCTCACCAATTCCGTTCAGTGAAAATAAATCCTCAACTTCTGAATGAGCATCGATTACTACGATACTACTACCGCTTAGCGGGGTGGTTATAGGCATCTGCCAATCAACAGCATAATCAGTACACTGAGCCGTTATTGAATAGGTCCTTCCTCTATCAATATCAAATGAAGAGAAATCATCAGAACTAGAAATAACCGTGGTGACTAATACTTGAGACCAAGCATCTCTAATTTCGATATCACATCCACCAATGGTAGAATTAAATGGATCTTCTATCGCTATTTTTAGCGGTGAAACATCATCTGCAGAGACATTTGCAAAACCCATTGAAAGAACAAGAACCGAGATGATTAGAACTCGGCGCATGCCTCCTGCTCTCATCAATACCACATCAATGGCATGGGCATTTGTGTGGCAATGTTCAAGTCCGTCTTCGGGACAAGCCCTTGAAGGGGAAGAGTGATGCCGGGCCTAATAACTATGGAAGACCTGACCAATGAAGAGATAATCTCGATACTCGATGATGCCGAGAGATTACTACCAATCGCTTGTGGTGAAAGATACTTACCACTTCTACGTGGCCGTATTTTAGGTAATCTTTTCTTCGAGCCGAGCACCAGAACAAGAATGTCTTTTGAAACGGCTATGAAAAGATTAGGGGGTGATGTAATCAACCTCGGCGATGTCAAAAATAGTTCTGTGGTCAAAGGTGAAACACTTTACGATACAATTCAAATGATTGATGGATATTCCGATATAATCGCAATGCGCCATCCACGGCAAGGTGCGGCTCAATATGCGGCTGATGCCTGTAAAGTACCAATTCTAAATGGCGGCGATGGTGCTGGGCATCACCCGACTCAGACAATGCTAGATTTATTCACAATTCGTCAAGCTCATGGGACATTGGAAAACCTCAGAGTTGTATTGGCTGGAGATTTACGTTACGGCAGAACTGTTCATTCTCTTTCCCACGCTCTGGTTAGATTTGGCTGCAAAGTCATTTTCGCTAGTCCAAAATCATTGAGTATGCCTACTGAGATTATTGCAGACATTGTCAATCAAGGAGGAGATGTCGAAGAAACAGAGGATTTGCTATCGGAGATAAACCAAGCCGATGTCATATACATGACTCGTATACAAAAAGAGAGATTTCCAGATGAAGATGAATATCTCAAAGTTGCTGACGCATACAAACTTCATGCAAGAGATTTAGATGATGCAAAATCTGAGATGATTATCATGCATCCCCTTCCAAGAGTAGAAGAGATTCATCCAAGTGTTGATAAAACTCGTTATGCGCGTTATTTCGAACAAGCATTCAATGGTGTAGTAACACGTATGTCTCTGATGTGTTGGCTTTTGGGAGTCGGCGTTCCAGAAGATGTAATCGCAGCCTCGGAGGTGATTGGATGAGTGCAAATGAACAGAGTATGCGCAGAGTAACAGCGATTCGCAACGGAACGGTCATCGACCACGTCCCTGGAGGAATGTCACTAACCGTCCTCAAGATGCTTGGCATTGGTGGAGTAATGTCGAATCCAGTCTCATTATTGATGAATGTTCCAAGTAAGAAACTGGTGTCAAAGGACATAATAAAAGTTGAAGACCGAGAGTTGAATCAAAACGAATTAGACCGTCTAGCGTTAGTTGCACCTGATGCTTCCATTTCAATTATCAGAGCCTATTCAGTAGCTGAAAAGTTGACTATTAACTTGAGTGAAGAGATTACCAATGTAGCCCGCTGTTCCTTCTCTAATTGTATCACATCCAATAGCAGAGAACCATTGCCACATCGCCTACTAATCGTAGCACGTGATCCACTTGAGATAAGGTGTCATTATTGCGGTAAGTTACAGGAAATAAATGATTTAGTCGAACGATTAATCTGAAGTTAATCCTAGTGTGTCTTTCATTTCACACGATTTACAGAGTTTCATACTACTCATTTCACCGCACCTTTCACAGGGCACTGGGTCATTGATAGGGAATTCTGTATCGCCTCTGTGTAATGCTTTTATCCCATCTGCAAAACGAAGTAGACTATGCCTAGTTCCAGGAATATCCGCTTCCATTTTAGCAATGTTTTCTCGATGTCTAAAACGTAGGGCAATACCTCCATGCGGACACTCCTCGTGATGAATTGGTAAATTATTGAACAATGCGAGTAAATGAATCTCCTGTTCGGGAATCCAGCGTAGAGGTACAATCCGAGGAATCATTCCATCCTTAGGGGTGCCAGTATGTGGTGCTAAACGCAAAGTTCTCTCCACCTCACCATTTTGCACATTCATCAAAATAGTCTGTGCCATATCATCTAAATTATGTCCTAGCGCAATAACTTCTGCTCCAACACTTTTGGCAAGATGATTTATTCCTTGGCGTCTAAATACGCCACAATATGAACATGGAGATTTTTTCTCGCCAATCTCTTCCATAGTTACGACAACTTTGTCCATTTCCTCAAAACCAAGTTCAGGATAACTAACGGTCACAAATTCAATTCCAAGATCGATGCATAATTGGCGTGCGCATTCCAGTGATGGCGAACGATAACCTGCTATTCCCTCATCAACGCAACCTCCGACTAATCTCACATGAGGAATTTTGCCTATCGACTGATGTAAGCTATTGAGTAATACCGCTGAATCCTTACCTCCGGATATTGCTACGAGAATCGTAAATTGTTCAACCTTGGGGATATAGAGTTGTTCTCTCAAAGAACGATTGAATTTCTTGCGCATACTCTCTTCGAGATGAATGCCACACAGACTCCTACCACTGTAGGCCTGATGCACAAGGGCATCACGTGGGCATTTGGAGCACCGAGGAATTACGATACTGCCGGACATAACCGTGCCAAGTGATTGGCGATAAGATACCTCTGGTGTGATTATTTTCAATTGCAATAATCGATAATCCAATTGGTAAATTCACATTAATATTTAGTATTGATGTAAAATGTAGTCCAGTTGGCCATTTGAAATGGGCCCACAAATCACCCTGCGAGCGGCGATAGAACCCAAACTTCTTGAAGCCGGTTGCAACCTGCCAAGTCTTGAGTGACGATGTTACATAGGGTACTCACAGGTTTTTGCTCACTACCTGGCGTTGAGCAAGCATTCCTTTTCGACAACCTTGGATGCTTGGTCGCATCGGTCGGTAATGCAGGAGATATACCATCTCCCGATGCCGCAGATAGCCTTGTAAAAAGTTGCCAAATGGTGACTGAAGCAGCATCTGCCGGTTCTCTTGAAGAAATTTGGTGCGAGGGTAATAAGCGTATGGTTATCGATCGTATTCGAAGTGATTTAGTCCTAGTATTGGAAGGCGAAGGTGGCCAATTAGCTCGTTGGCGCCATAGCATCGATAGAGATAGAGCCCTAATTGCAGAAATAGCATGAGGTGAAGAATATGTTTGATCTACCATTTGGAATACCCGTGAAGGAAGAAATCGACCTCAAATCAGATACAATTATGCCCTTTGAACACGGGGTAATCACTACATTCCTTGGCCGCAGAAAAACTCCTGCGGGCCATCGTTTGGTTCGTTCCGGACGAATTATTGGATGGCTTGCTGAAGCGGACAAGGGTAAATTTCTCCTCTGTGCAGATGAAGCGCGTTTACGACTAGAAGAACTTGAAAATGATCAACATCGGCTAGTAGCCAAAAGTTGGACGTTACACGGCCTAGGCTTAGTCGCTGATATTGTTCCTGAAGCATTTGAACATGCAGCAGATAAGCAAGGCTTAACCTCAAGTGGAGACGTATTAGAGAGATTATTATCGCGCGATATTTCGATGATTTTGGAATTGCTTTCTGAGAGAGACGAAGTGCGTGGTGCTCTTGCTGCCGACCAAGGAATGTTGGTCGATTCAACCGGTGATTTACCAGGAAATGGAGATGAACTTGCAACTCAAATTGGTAAAACTTTAGCAGACAGAGCAGCTATGGCAAATAATCTCGGACTTGGGGATACTGGCCATTGGACATTACACACAGGAGATTCATCATTACTTCTTGCCGAAGCTGGAGACTTAGCACTCGCTGTGTGGACTGAGGCTGCCGTAGACCATTCTCGGCTAATCAATGCAGTTTCAGCATTATTAGACGGGAAGATTGGTGCGATTAGCGCTAAAGCAGGCCTACTTCCACTAGGTTTTGTCCTACGTGAGGGAAAGAGCGGTACAGACGCAGTACTGTCGATGCTTACTGATGCCTGCAAGGAAGAAGTCACTGGTCATTTGATGTCTGGCAAGAGTGATAAAGCAACTCAATTAGCACTAGTTAGAGGTATTCCGGTTGCAATTCGTGCAGCAGAAGGGCATGACCTGAAGGCTGCCCTCGATGATTTAACCGAACCGCGAAGAGTTCTCGAATTGCATCGGCTCCCGCTAGGTACAATCTTATCAGCAGAATCTGGCAACGTCTCCGGATTTACATTGCAATCATTCTGTGATGGCCTAAGCACAATTCGCACAAGAACTGAATCGCGTCAAGAACTCATTCGCAAGAAGTTGGATACTCTACTCGGCTTTGAAATTGGAATTGAAAAATTAAAAGCAAATCGAGCTAGTGTTCAATTCGATGTTGAGGTTGGCATTGTCAGTGACGGAATCGATGCCGATACTGTAATGGCGATTGATAGTGGCCTAAGGCGCTCAGTTGAAAAAGCAGAACACAAGGTTTCTGAATTAGAACAAGAGATTTCAGCACTAAATGTGAAATTGGAAGGTGCTGAAAAAGCAAGATTGTCGGCAAAGGTTTCTGCTGATGAAGCCAACAATCAAACATCACAATTACAACAAACCATTGAAGTGGCTAATTCTAAACTCGATGCTGCTCAATTAGAATTATCAGAATCAAAAGGAATTAGCGAGGATTCATCCGCTCGTTCTGAAAGATTGTCGAAAAGAGTCAATGAATTGGAGCATCAACTCTCTACGAGAGCTGCAGAGTTGGCACGTGCCCTCGGGGATGCCAAAGCAAGTGCTGAATTAGCAACTCAAATCGAAGAGATGGCAACTAAAGAAGCAACTCTTTCAGCAGATATCGATACATTCTCAAGTCGATTAAAGGAAATGCGCGATTTGGGAGATAACGAAGAAAGGCGTCTCAGGATGCTCAATGATCAAGTTGAAGCATCAAGGGATAGACAAAGAAGAGCTCAAGCAGAACTAATTGAACTAGAAACAAGAATAAATTCTAGCGATCTGCATCTAAAGAGTTTAGAAGCAGAATCAAGAATTGCTGTGGACAAAGCAGAGAGTAGTCGTAGTCGTATTTCACAAGATGAAAGTCGCAGAGATAACCTTCACTCGGAGTTACGCGAGTTAATGGACGAAAGGCGTAATGTCTTGCGAGAAATTGGTGATTTAGGGGCTCGACGTGGTCAGGCTGAAGCGAAATTATCTGTTCTCATAGATCAGGCTGAAGCATTGGCTGATGCGCATGAAGACGCTCTTGAAGATATCAATGAGGCTGAAAAATTACGAGCGAGGCTTTCAGAAGAACCTTTGGCTCAGGCTCTGCTCGATGATGAAGGAACTTTCGAAGCACTCGGTCCTATACTGGACCGCCTAGAACATGCAAGAACACTCGGATATTCAGTATCACTACTCGACCGAGCTGTCGAAAGGTCACTACAAGTCATTCAACAAACCGTTGACCATGTTGCTAAGACCCCACGTCATCTCCTCTCAAATGAGGTAATGGATTTGCTTGAACGGCAAGTTCCAACCACTGCAGGAGCAGTTAGAGGTTTAGCAAGATGGAGCGTCCAACAAAAACTCGAACATCAACTCGGAGATACAGTAAACCATTTGATTTTGGATTTGGAAAGTTTACTCGAAGACCACGACCGGGCAATTACAATGCTACGTAGAATCAGAGGCGTTCTTGAACAATTAGAAGGATTAGGAGCACCTATTGAACAGATAGAGGCACTGAAAGCCAATTGTCGTAGGCCTGAATCGCTACCTCATCTGGCTAAGGAAACCAGGAAATTAATTCGCATAGCTCTTGATGATATCCATCTAGAAAGCGACCTGCGAGATGCTGGTTCTGCGGTAAAACTCGAAACCACAACCCTTGCTCTAGAGGAATTAATTACTCAACTCGATGCAACCGGCCTGACTGAAGGGGTTCCCAAGGGTGCGCTTTGGGACTTCCAAAGAGATGGTCATCTTCCCTTTGAAACCGGCTCGGTCCCTGCTGGTAAGAGATTGGCTGTTTCGAAGGACTCTCTTGATGAGATGGATGGAGAGTTAATCGATCAGGATGCTGCAATCCAAATAGAAGACGAAGATATCCCTGTTGAATGGGTAGCACTTGAAGCACCAGTCGATAATGATGAGCAAGAAACTGAATTTACTGTGACTGCGGCTCCTCTGCGTACCAGCGACCATGATGAGCGCGCTGCTCTAGAAGAAGAATTAGCAAGATTAGATGCTAGATGGGAGACCAGATTGGACCCAGAGGAAAGAAACACAAGTGATGTCGCTCTAACAAGTCTTGAAGTAGACTTAGCTGATATCGATTTGTGAGTGATTATCGTGCATATTTATCCACTTTGGATTGAAAAAATGACTTTTGTCGTTATTGCCACTATTGGTATCTGGGCTATCTGGACTCAAAGTGGCCTATTGGGATATCAATTATGGCTCAGCCTATGTTGTGGTCTACCATTTTTCGGACTATTACTGACTGAAGCAGTAGGAAGAGTCGTTCAATCTGTGCACGTTTCAAGAACGGCTAAGTGAAGTTTCAATCAAACCCCACAGCCTCTGCCAAGGGACAAAGAATCGTAAGACGGCCATTAGAGCTAAGAATAACAGAGCGGATATTACTAGACCATAAGTCAATGTTAATTCAACAGATTCAGATACCTGTGCGGCCCATTGACTTCCAGTAACGCCTTCAACAAACTCCAACAACACCGAGTGGAAGCCTAAAGCTACCATTGTGCTAAGTGTGGTAATAGTGAGGAAGATTACAGTATGACGAAGATGTCCATTTAGGACATTGTCAACCTGTTTCACATATTCGGGGTCTCTTTTACATGATTCAGGCAAACGAAAAGCGTATTCTAATTGGCGAATTACTCCAAATGCAGACTCTTGGAATATCATGATTAAACAAGCTATCATTATCAGTGAAAATTGTTGTTCTGTTACAAGGTTCATGCCGAAGAACCCTACGGTTGGTGCGCCAACTAATACGTCGAGAGTTGCTAATTTGTCACCATAACCACCCAATTGTGCTTTGACCACTGGGAAGGAGAGAATTGCATGGATCGCAAGGAAGAGGAGCACGAAACCGATACACCAGGCAACTCCTTTACGAGAGAGGCCCCATATGCCACGTGTTCCCATAATCACTGGCAATAGATAGAACATGAGGATAACCATCGAGAGAATCGTCAATAATGGCCATTCTAGTGTCGCTAGAGCATTGTTGTCAGGAACGGTCCATCCGTCACCCCATAGTTGCCAAAGGTAATTCATCAAGAACCTCCCAGAGAGAATTACAATCAAACCTATTACGAAAGCGAGTTTAATCTTCTGCTGTCGCTTTGGAGGCTGGAATGCGAGTAATGACATTCCTCCTCCAATAGTGATTCCTACACCTATTGGAACGTAATAACTAGCAACTCCTTGTTGGTCTAGTCCAGTCAACCAATCACCAACCGGTAACTCAGAACCAATCTCCTGTTCAAGCATCCTGAATAGTATTGTGTGGTCTATACTACCGACTACATATGTAGATACAATTTCCATATACATCCAAACAAGAGCGACGGTAGCAATAACCTGCAAAGTGATGATTTGCCATTGCTTACGCAATGTGCGCAAATGGAGGGTGCGATTACCTTCTTCTTGTGGGGAAACCTCGCCTGCCATTATCTCACCACCTAGTATCCTCGCACCTGTAATAATGCTTGACTCAAGTCCATATCTGGCATCCAATCGATTACTTGAGAGCCAAATCCAGCCAGACTTGTCATTCGGTTTTGCCGCTCGATTTTGAGAACTTCATAACTCATTCTCGGGATACGACTTACCAATCGTTCGAAATCGATACTCGATGGTGAAAGTACTGTGACCTCATGCCCACGCCCGACTAAATCCCTAATTGCGGCTGGAACTGTTCCATCACCTTCACAACTGGATATAATGAAAATCGGACTTCCACGGCTAAATCGTGCGGCTAAACTGTTGGTCACCGCTTGTAATGGCATTGCACCTTGTGGTGCTACACCAGCGAGAGAACTGAGAATCTTGAAATGCTGTTTATCTCCCGTATCCGGAGGTAAATAACTCAATTTTTCATCGTATATTATTAACGAAACCGAGTCTCTTCGTTGAAGGAAGAAACTAGCGAGACTTGCAGCAGCAACTGTACCCATCTCAAGAGGATTTTTTAGAACAGTGCCGATTCTAGCGATATCTCTGCTATCGAGAATGATGTATAGATCTGTTACTGCGTCACGACATTTCTCATTGATCATCAAGTCGCCAGTTCTTGCAAATGCTTTCCAATTAATATTCTTGAAAGGGTCCCCCGGTACATATTCTCTTAGTGAATAAAATTCTGTACCCGGGCCAGGTGTTCGAAGTGTTGTTGCACCAGTATACATCTTTGGAGTGCGAGAACGAATGAATGCTTCTTCGACATCACGAAGTTGTGGGAAGACAATCATATCAGAATGATGGTCGACAAACATCTCTTCGACACTCAGGTTGAATGTATTTCGATAACGTAAAGAGACAGGCCCAATAGAGAAATGACCGCGCAATGGGCATCGCAATACATAGCGAATTCTCGCACTTTCACCCGGACCGAGGTTCATCTTCATTTGATTTAATCCACTTCTCAATTTCATTTCATGTGGAACGTTGTCATAGACTTCCAAGGTCTGAGTTCTACGGCCACTGCGGTTAGTTACCAATAATTCGACATAGAGGTCATCGCCTTTGTAGAGGTTGTCGGCTGAAAGAGTGCGTTGGACTTCAACGTCTCCATGACCGCTAATCCACGAATTTGCGACTATGAAAGCAACGAAGGAAAGACCTAGAATCATCATTTGATGATTGGAAATCATCATTCCAATCAGGATTAAAGAAATACCTCCTGCAAAGGTGAAAGATGCTTTGCGCGTCCACATGTCAGACTCGCCCCCATACTTTCACTCGTTTGACTATGGCTACGGTTTGCTCTAGGGTGAAAGTTCTATTTTCAAAGACGAACTTTACCAAAACCGGGTCTGCTATCATCGCCTGTAATTCACGAGCCGGCATCGAGTCAAATTCCTCTCGCGTCAGCCCATTCTGATTACGAACTTTCGATAGGAAAACCTGCTTTATTTTATTATTTTTAGCATAATATGAATATCGATTGGCATCACCGAACCCGTAATAGATAATCGAAAATACGTGACGCCATGGGTCTGGATCTTTCTTTTTCAACAATACTCCTTCAAATAAAACGAATAAAGCGATGAATAGTAATAATTTTGCTAAACCTTCACCGGTAAAATATACCAAGACGAAATAAAGCATGTTGTAGGTGTCAGTTGCGACATTGGATTGTACGTGACGACTCTCATCAAAGATGACCATAGCAGTTGGTGATGCCTCTCCTAAAGGCATTCCAGTAACTGGGTCGATAGCCATCAACGACTCAGCGATTACATCCAATGCCCATTTGCGATTATCATTGGCAGGCATCTCTTTAGTAACTGGTCCGTAATCACCTCGATTGAATCCTTCATAATCGTAAATGGCATTAATCAAAGTGGAACCATCAGCAACAAAGTGAACACGCCCTCCGCTTTCGAATGGACTGCAAGTAGCCGAAACACAAACCTCGATTGAAGTATTAAATTGACCCCACAGGTCTGGTGTGTCCGCATTTAGGCCGCTACCAATCCAAATCTCGCCATCACCATTCATGTCAATTGTAGCCTCGCTACTACTTACTGAACGGATTCCCTGTGTAATCATAGATGAGTGTTTATTGGTTTCATCGATATCGATAGAAGTTATGTTATTCAAAAGCATTTGATATGAGGCATTGTATCGAATTAGGCCATCTTGATGATGTTGGGCGCACAATCCAGCTTCTTCTTCCGTAACCGTAGTCCCATTTAGTGCCATTAAATCAGCCCAAACCGCACATATGTGCCTCCCTGCGAGAGGGTCAGTAATATTCCATCGTGAATGAGATTCTATCGTTGTAGGGTCGATGACCGTACCATTCATGCCACAAGGCGCGAGTTGCATACACGTCCAAATGTAATTGTAATCCAATTCGTGAACATAGACCGTGTCGTAAAGTTGTGCCCTCTTAAATTTGACACCAAATTTTTCGGCGATGGTATTAGCATAGCCATAATCTTCGAAAACGATTACTGTACCACCTTTAACTACAAAATCAACTATTGCATCTACCTCGCTAGGAGAATAACCGTCTTCGCTAGCAAATGTTACTACGCTTTCACCACTAAACTGTGGAAGTGATATAGTATCCCTCTCGACTCCAGCTATTACAAAAGTAACATTCCTTGGGTCTTCGAGTTCCTCAAGAAGCAATGGACTTGAAACCAAAGATTTGGTTTCTATCCCCATGTCGTTGATGTCTTGTCTGAAAGCAGAAAGGTCGTCCCAATCATTATCATAAGCCGAAAGTTGATTTGGCTGGCCGAAATTGACAAAATTAATCATCAGAGTTCCGAAAAGGACGGCGAGAACTCCCCAAAAGGCGAATTGGAGCCCAATTCGCTTTAATTTAGAATTTCCATCGACCGCCATTCATTCACCTCTGGTGCACAATTCAGACGCGACACTCGCATTCAGGTTTAGAAGGTTCTGTGCAGTTGAATACAATTCAGCGCTTCAGATGGATGCGTGATGAGATTCTTTCGACCTCATCAGCAGGTACATTACAGATTCCTTTAGTTGAAGGCCAAGGGAGCTTGGAGGGGTCGAGATCTTCTTCTAGTTGAACCAATAATTCCAATATCACTCCTGATCTAATCTCGATAGAAATGTCGTCAAGCACCCCGAGGCTATCGCCATTCGAATCAATCACCTGACGTCCAATAAACTCGCGACCGAAGCTTGCCATAGTATTCCGCCATTCCCGCAATGGAGGTAAGTAATCTATCAAGCAATCGGCGAAGATACTCACATTGATTCCATACCACGACTTCTGTCGCGGTCGCGCTTGATGTTTGAAATTCCCGAGGTTAACCTAGTTTCCATCTTGGTATAATATTCAAGCATATCAGGAGTCACTGTTGGTCTGATTCGCGATATTGCTTCGACAAAATTGGACTTTGAAACGCTTTTCTTATTGGCTCTCATAGCAATCAATGCTGCTTCACGGCAAACAGCCTCAATATCTGCACCAGTAAGGCCATCCATGTCAGAAAGTAAGTCACTAGTGCTAAATTTACCAAGTGGCATATTCTCTATGTGGATACCAAGAATTGCTGCTCTTGCTTCTTTATCTGGCGGTGGCACGTGTAATACCCTTTCGAAACGCCCGCTGCGAAGCAGTGCTGGGTCTATCATTTCTGGCCTATTGGTCGCTGAAATTACAATAACTCCGTCAACTGATTCCACCCCATCCATACTAGCCAATAACTGATTAACTACTCGATTAGATACATCCGAGCCTTCACTCGAGGATGAACTCGCTCTCATACTTGCAATCGATTCAAACTCATCGAGGAAGATTATCGAAGGTGAAGATTGTTTTGCCTTCTTGAAAATCTCACGTATTGCTCGCTCTGATTCCCCAACCCATTTACTGATCAATTCAGGTCCTTTTATGGAAATGAAATTCGCTTTTGCTTCATTTGCTACCGCTTTAGCAAGTAATGTCTTTCCAGTTCCTGGGGCGCCGAATAGAACGATACCTCGAGGTGGTTTTATTCCGAAATGTTCGAACTTATCTGGCTGAGTCAGAGGCCATTCGACACTTTCCTTTAGACGTTCCTTGATGTCGGTGAGACCACCGACGTTATCCCAGCTTACATTTGGAATCTCAACATAGATCTCACGAAGTGCGCTTGGTTCAATCTCTTTGATTGCGAATTTGAAATCCTCCATTGTCACTTCCATCTTCTCAAGTACCTCTGGCGGAACCGTATCCTCTTCAAGGTCTATTTCTGGCAGATATCGTCGTAATGCTTTCATTGCACTCTCTCGTACAAGTGCTGCTAGGTCCGCTCCCACAAACCCATAGGTATGTTCCAATACCCATTCAATCTCAAAATCATCAGAGATTGGCATTTGCCTAGTGTGAACCTCCATTATTTCCTTACGTCCTTCTCGGTCTGGAACGCCAATCTCAATCTCTCTGTCAAATCTACCAGGTCTTCGCAAAGCAGGATCTAAAGCATCACGCCTGTTTGTTGCACCGATGACAATGACATTGTCTCTACCTTGCATACCATCCATCAAAGTGAGCATCTGTGCGACTACTCTACGTTCTACTTCGCCAGATACATCTTCACGCTTTGGACAAATTGAATCTATCTCGTCAACGAAGATAATCGCTGGCGCGTTTTTTGCTGCCTCGTCAAATATTTCGCGGAGTTGCTTTTCTGATTCCCCGTAATATTTTGAGATAATCTCAGGCCCATTGATGGAGGTGAAATGTGCATTTGTCTCCGTGGCTACCGCTTTGGCAATCATGGTTTTCCCAGTTCCAGGAGAGCCGTGTAACAAGACACCTTTTGGCGGATCTATCCCTAATCGGCGGAATAATTCTGGATGTTTAAGTGGCAATTCAATCATTTCTCGGACTTTGAGCAATTGGCTACCTATGCCACCGATATCCTCGTAGGTAATCCCTTGAGATTGGCCAACATCTTCTTCATCAACGGCTTCGTCTTTGATGACGATATCGGTATCGGTATCAACCTGAACAATTCCTTTTGGAGTTGTCTTCAGGACTGCAAATGGCAATGCCTCTGCAAAGAGTGTCATTCCTGGTATGAAGATTCTATCGCCTACTACTACTGGTCTTTTATTCAAACCTCTACGCGCAAAACCTTCGATACCTGGGCCAAACTTGACTTTTTGACGATCAGCCATCACAGGAGAGAGAACTAGTTTTGTACAAGCCTTTGCTTCGACTTTAGATACAGTTACTTTATCGCCGAGAGATACTCCTGCATTTTTACGTATGATTCCATCAATTCTGATGATTCCCAACTTTGCATCTTCTGGTCTACTACGCCAATATATCGCTGCAGTTGACTCATTTTCGCCTTTGATTTCTATTATGTCACCAGGTTTTAGATCTAAGTCATTACCACCACTTATACGAGCTCTTCCATGACCTACATCAGAGGGGATTGCCTTAGCTACACGTAGAGAAATTTCAGTGCTATCATCATCGCCCATGCCGGACCACCGATACCTCTCAACATCAGGAGTGCTATGAACCCTTCATTCTCGATTACGAGATGAGCGGTGGATTGATGAGAAGAAGTTGTCACGGTAAGTCATGGCTCACGTATTGGAAACTGGATTGGAACAACTCGCGGCAGACAACCCTGATGGATTACCAAAGATAAGAGGGTATAATATCATAAATGGTCAATTGGAACTCTCAAACGAAGGTCAGACTTTCACTTCAATCAACCCTGCAATATTAGTCGACGAATTAGGAGAATTCCCTCTCTCGACACGCGATGATGTCCATAGAGCAATTGCTGCAGCTCGAACAGCACTAACCGGTTGGGCTGCAACACCTGCTCCTACGCGTGGTCAAATCATCGGCAATATGGGTCGTTTATTGATGGAACACAAAGACGCAATAGTCGCCCTTGAAACCCGTGAAATCGGCAAAACTCTGAAAGAATCTGCTGGGTCTGTTCAAGAAGCAATCGATACATGTCTCTTCTTCCAATCCGAAGGGCGTAGACTCTACGGCCAAACAGTTAACTCTGAATTGCCGGACAAAGAATTGTCTACCTACCGCAGACCTCTTGGAGTTTGTGGAATAATTAACGCTTGTAATTTCCCAGCAGCCGTACCTTTCTGGAAGATGATTCCTGCGCTTATTTGCGGCAATACCTGTGTGTGGAAGTCACCTCAGGACGCACCTCTGCTATCATTTGCTTTAGCTCGAATAATGCATCAGGCCGGACTACCCGATGGCGTAGTAAATCTTGTGCATGGCAAAGGTAGCGGTGCTGGACAATATCTCGTCGATGCAGTCGATGAAGGATTGATAGACAAGATTTCATTCACCGGTAGTACTTCTGTTGGGAAGATGATTGGCGAGGTTTGCGGAAGAAACCTGGTCTCTTGCAGTCTTGAATTAGGCGGTAAGAATCCACTGGTAGTAATGCCTAGTGCGGACATGGAGAATGCTGTTGCTGGCGCATATTGGGGTGCATTTGGGACCGCCGGTCAGCGTTGTACTAGCCTAGGTAATCTTATCGTTCACGAGGATATTTACGATGAATTCCTCGCTAGATTTATGGAGAAGGTCGAGAGCACACGTATCGGTGACTCGTCACGTACCGATGATGTCCTCTATGGCCCAATGCTCTCACAGAAGTATGCTGGGGATTTCCTCGAAGCTATAAAAATCTGTGAAAAGGATGGCGCTACTCATCTTTACGGCAAAGGTAGAATTGAGAGTGGAAATAGCCCTGAGAACTTCATTGGCAATGCAGAAGATGGAGTTTACATGTGGCCTCACGTCTTTACCGACGTCACAGAAGATATGGAATGCTTCCATGAGGAGATGTTTGGCCCAGCGGTTACCATCGTTAAGGCAAGAGATTTCGATCATGCACTCCATCTGGCTAACGCAAGTCCATACGGATTATCCTCTGCAATTTACACCAATGACAGACTCGAAGCATACCGCTACAAAACTGGAATTAAAGCCGGAATGACCGGAATAAACAACTCGACTACTGGGGCTGAGGCTCACCTTCCATTCGGTGGTGTCAAGGGAAGCGGTAACGGTAGTAGAGAATCTGGAATCTGGGTTATAGAGTCCTATTCATATTGGCATGCCGTAAACGACGAACTTTCTGGTAAACTGCAACTAGCTCAAATGGATGTTGATGAGATCGAAATGAGTGAAGCAGAAGTTGACTACACTTCATTGGCTTGAACAACAGCCGAACAGGTCAAAGACCCCCCCTTGACTGGGTTATGATATGCGCCCCCTATAGGGGGCGTGGTGGTTGTAATCAATGGGCGATGGACTCAAACTCCCTATGCTTAATGGCATGGGCCGTACAGATAGAATCGACAACTGGTGGGCTCAGCCCATAGTGATGGCTATTGGCTTGACTGCGGCAATGCTGTGGACATTATGGCGTGTTGTATTTTTCTCAGAACATATCGATTACTATGTCGATGGCGCCCATGTAATCTCACCTATGTTCTCGCCAAATGTTCTTGACTGGGATATGTTTTCTGGATGGGACCACCCCTCTTGGGTAAATGCAGCTGTTCTAATCTTGTGGATTCCATTCTCATTTAGAGGGACATGCTATTACATGCGCCGAGTTTACTATCGCACATTTTTTGCCAGCCCTGTTGGATGCTGGGTCGATGAGCCTAATGTCAACAAAATGATAGGTTACAAAGGTGAAAAACGAGTTTTTGTACTTAACAATCTTCACCGATACTTCCTATACATGGTAATTCCAATTCTTTTAATCAAATGGTGGGATATTACGCACTCAATGTCATTCTCAAATGACGGGTATGGTATTTCTGGAGGAACTATCATTCTAACTCTTGAATCGATATGCCTGACGATGTATGTCACATCATGTCATGCACTAAGACACCTAGCAGGAGGCGTGCTAGACCGATGGGTAAGTGGTATCTCGAAGATTCGGGGAGCCATGTTCTCTAAAATCAGTATAATCAATCGCGACCATGGTTTCTGGTTTTGGATCTCATTGATTCTTGTTTTCGTCGGAGACGCATGGACTATTTTATGCTCAAAAGGTATAGTCAATGATTTCAGTTTAATTCTAATCGGAGGTGCTTGAAATGAGTGAAAATTATACAACCCACGAATATGACGTTGTTGTTATTGGTGCTGGAGGTGCTGGCCTACGAGCCGCTATCGAAGCTTCAAGAAGCGGTGCAAAGACTGCTATCATCACGAAATCTCTTCTTGGGAAAGCACACACGGTAATGGCTGAAGGTGGATGTGCTGCTGCATTACAGAACGCAGACCCAAGAGATGGTTGGAAAGTTCACTTCCATGACACTATGAAAGGAAGTAAATGGCTTGCTAACTGGCGCATGGCTGAATATCATGCTAAAGAAGCACCAGATCGAGTGCGTGAACTCGAACAATGGGGTGCTGTATTCGATAGAACCGATAAAAATGTAATCAATCAGAGAAACTTTGGAGGGCATACATTCCCAAGACTAGCCCACGTTGGAGATGCTACCGGACTAGAATTGATTCGAACACTACAGGAAAGGGGAATCCACGAAGGTATTGATATGTTTACTGAATATACCGTCCGTCATCTTCTCAAAGAAGGAGATAGAGTTACTGGCTGTGTAGCATATACCCGTGTCGATGGCGATTTCCACGCTTTCTCTGCTAAATCCGTAATTCTGGCAACTGGCGGGATAACACGATGTTGGTCTGTTTGTTCTGGCTCTTGGGAATATACTGGAGATGGTCACGCTCTTGCTCTATGGGCTGGAGCGGAATTAAGAGATATGGAATTCGTTCAATTCCATCCTACTGGAATGGTTTGGCCGTCTTCAGTCCGAGGAATCTTAGTTACTGAAGGAGTTAGAGGAGAGGGTGGTCGATTGTTCAACAGTGAACAAGATAGATTCATGTTCAATTATGTGCCTGAAATGTTCAAAGGCGATCATGCTGAAACCATCGAGGAATCCGACAAATGGGTTGAAGAGGTGGTTTCAGGAAAACTCGCTACCGTTAGAAGACCTCCAGAACTTCTCACTAGAGACGTGGTTTCCAAGGCGATTAACAGTGAAGTGAAAGCTGGAAGAGGGAGCCCGCACGGAGGGGCTTTCCTCGATATATCTCACCGCGGTGAAAAAGCAATTTTAGCCAAATTACCATCGATGCATCATCAGTTCAAGGAACTGGCTGGAGTGGACATCTCCAAAGAACCAATGGAAGTTGGCCCCACAGCACATTACGTAATGGGTGGAGTGATAGTTGACGCTGAAAGTCAAGAAACTACGATTTCAGGACTGTATGCATGTGGAGAAGTAGCCAGTGGATTACACGGTGCAAACCGACTCGGCGGTAATTCGCTATCGGATCTAATCGTATTTGGCAAGAGAGCAGGAGAGCATGCTTCTAAGCGATCTGCGAATTTAGCACAACCAAGTATCGATGATTCTCAAGTTCAAAGTGCGATTAAGGAAATGATTGCACCGTTAGGGAGAGGAGAAGGAGAGAACCCCGGTCTGATTTATGATGAAATGCGTGACATGATGCAAGAAAAAGTTGGAATCATTCGCATTAAAGATGAATTGGAGGAAGCATTGGAAGATCTCAAAGAATTCTCTAAGCGTGAGAAGAGTTGTTTCCCTGGTGCAAGCCGTAAATATAATTCGGGATGGCATCAAGCCCTCGATCTCAAGAATATGGTTGACATATCGGTAGTAGCAACTCTAGCAGCACTAACTCGTGAAGAGAGCCGCGGAGGGCACACGCGTGATGATTTCCAAGGCCATGATGATGAATACTGGGGCAAGACTCTCAATATCTGTTGGATGGAGAAGGGCGAAATAAAAATCCGTCAGGAACCCGTTGAAGAAATGCGTGACGACCTACAGGATGTAATCACGGAAGTCAAGACAATGATTGCTAAAAGAGCAGCAGAGCAAGGAGGCGGTAATTGATGTCACTAAGTGGTAAAAGTCAGAAATTCAAAGTACTTCGCGGGGAAGGTGAAGATTCTGAACTCAAAGAATATGACCTCGAATTGGATGAAGGCATGGTAGTTCTCGACTGTATGCATCGTATACAATATGAGCAAGAACCCGATTTGGCTGTCCGTTGGAACTGTAAGGCTGGTAAATGTGGCTCTTGTAGCGCAGAAATCAATGGAAAGCCTGCCTTAATGTGCATGACTCGCATGTCGGATGTTGTTGCAGATACCCCTGAAGGAAAAGCGATTGAAGTTCGTCCGATGAAAGCTTTCCCTCACATCAAAGATTTGGTGACTGACGTATCATGGAATTACGAGATGGCTCAGAAAATCAAACCTATCAAAGGACCAGAAGAGCCTAATTGGGAATTCAATCAACACGAAGCACATCGTGTTCAACAATTTAGAGAATGTATCGAGTGTTTCCTATGTGTGGATACTTGTCACGTACTCAGAGACCATGCATTATTCGATGATTTCGTAGGCCCTCGTAATCTGGTCAGACTTGCGCAATATGAGATGCACCCCCTTGATGAAGAGGATCGTATCCCTGAAATCAAGAATGAGTTTGGTATCGAATATTGTAATATCACTCGATGCTGCACAGAGGTTTGCCCTGCTGGAATTCAAATTACCGATGATGCGATTATCCAATTAAAAGAGAGAGTTGTAGACCGCTATTACGACCCAATAAAGATGATTTGGCGTAAGATTACCGGCAAAAAGTTGCGAACTTAAATCCAGACATCATTATCTGCAGTAAGTTCGCCTTCAACACCACCGGTGTTGACTACATCGCGTGGTTCGACAATCATAATCTTACATTCATGCTCAGCACTTGGCTTATGCTCAACGCCTTTTGGAACAACATACATTTCTCCTGCATTAAGTTCTACAATCCGATCACTAAATTCGATATTCATACTTCCTTCTATTACAATAAACACCTCATCGGTGTGTGAATGGTTATGCCAGACAAATTCACCTTGGACCTTGACCAGTTTGAATTGGTAATCATTCATCTCAGCGATTACTTTTGGACTCCAATGTTCTGAAAATTTTGAGAACTTTTCAGAAAAAGTGATTTTCTCCATAGAGATTGTGAAAGACCCCTGGTACTTGTGTGTATGGAACTATGTTTGAGAAAGTATTACTTTTTCTCCGAGGGAGAGGGTGCCCCCTTGGAGGATGCGCGCATACCAACCGCGTAATCCATTACTTTCTTGCAATAATTGCTTAATGTGTGTTTTACCGATTGTAGGTAGTTGTGATAGCTTACTGCATGGGTCACAAATTTTACTAACCTGTAGGACGACTTCACTACCAACATTCAAAATCACATCCGGCATTAAATCACTAAAATGGATATCCTTCAACAGGATATTCTCGCCAAAATCACCAGGTTGAATAGAAAAACCTCGTAACTTTAATTCTTCTAATTCCGCTATTGTGAGTAATAGTATAGCCATATCAGGGTCGCCTTTCTTCTTATTGTAGCGAAACTTATTGGAATCACCATCGATACCTGAGTTGGTCACTATAGCGGAACTTACACTTTGTTTAGGAAGTGAAAAACCATCCGGTATTCCCTCCATTGGACCAGAGAAAAGACCCTCAATGACACCAGTAATGGGTTCCATATTGAAGTGGGTTGAGTGATATTACTTCAAATCATATTGAAAAAAACTCTTGATTTGTAGTTGGATTAAGATGTTTAATTTTCATCTTCTTCGTCGACTATCTCTTCTGTTAGCACTGAAAATGTTAGAACTTCTGGATTTTGAATTGCGACTAAACCCCTGATATTATGCATTTCTCGTAATAAATCGGTCGGAGTGGCGACTTTAATTTTACTGCCTTTAATTTGAATTAAATTACCAGGTGCAGCCTGAATTCCACCTTCTGGAAGCCAGAGGCCGAGTGCCCCTATTTCAGAATGATGAGTTATCACCAATGCCCTCCCTGCTTCATCTTCATCGATTCTTAAGACCGTAAGGGGTTGGCCATCGCTGATGAGTCGAGAAATATCTTGCCATTCAGTCCAAGTTTCATCTAATGGTTTGGAAAGCTCTGAACTACGTTGATCTATCTCGGTGATTCTTGTTTCAAATTCTTCCATCGCGTCATCATGGATTTCATTTAGTTCATCTAATAATTGTCGTAAGCCCTCAAACTGACTTTGTTCTAGATTAGTCATTGCCGTATTGGCAAGCAGTAGATTGTCTGCGAGTAACTCCAACCTTTCGCTTTGTTCCGATTCAATGGCGCATTCCATTGCTTCATCAAATACCTCAATTGCCAAGCCTGGACAATCAACTGCAAGGAGAGAATTACCGATTCCTGCCAAGACATCTGTTGCCTCTGCCTTGTTACGCTGTACAAGAGAAGAGGCTGCTTTAATGTGTGAAGATGCTAAATCATCGTCGCCATTGAGGTGACGGGAAATGGCAGCAGTAACAAGATGAGGAAGACGATTTGCCCCCACAAGTTGGGCCTGACGGTCTGAGGTCTCAAACAAAGGTGCTGCTCTTGACCAATCATCGGTTGCTAAAGCGAGTAATCCCAATTGATGCATCGCTCTCATCTCGGCGCCTACATCATCGACTAATGTGGCAGAATGGAGTGCTCTTGCAAGATGTAAGCGTGATGTAGAGAGGTTTCCTGACATTTTAGCCATCAATCCTAAGGCTGACTCCATTCGATATAAGTGTCCAGCCATTGCCCTGTGGGCGATTTCAGCCATTTCTTCGTCTAGAGGAGCTAAACCAATGCCTGTTGACTCCAATACTTCACTCAATATCTGAGCGGTTTTAACATATTTCTGTGCCACATCATCTGAGTTTTTATCCGATGAAATCGATGCCAGGTGTGCATCCAGGGTTGCTACGGGGGTACAAATCTCAGGTAGTGAACCGAGTTTATTAAGAACTGATTTTTTGACTACCTCTCCTCTAATCGAACGTATCAAACCAGAAATCAGTTTTCTATCATCTGAAATTGATGAAGAATCTACATTCGGGTCGAGATTAACTTGTGAGGTCAATAATGAGTCGACCATCCAAGTTAGCTTCTCTTGTATGTCATATTGACCTGCACGACTAATCGCATACCTCATTTCAGCAGCACGAACTCTTCTAGATAAACTCCGCAAGCGATTTTTTTGACTTCCTGTAGCCAAACTGGAAATTCTTTGGATGAATGTCGATGGAGGACATGTCTCAAAACTAGCACTTGAATTACTCCCAGTCAATGTCATCTTGAAATCGTCTGAAACCAATGTTACATCTCTACCTTCTTTCGACATCTTAGATGCAAGCACCATCAATGAAAGATCTACATCTTGAGGTGATGCTTTTTCTCCGATTTTCTTGGCTAGGACACGGATCTCAGAATCATCGATTGTAATTGTGTTCAACAAATCTCGCATTGTGTCAAGCAGATTAGGCTTATTTGACCATCTCTGGAACTTGACTGTCCGAACTTCATCATGAACGCCAGGGGTGACGAAAATACTCATTGATTGCTCTTTCAGTATTTTTTGCAGATCACCAATGAAACTATCTTGAGCAATCGCTCCAAGGTGAATGAAACAATTCGAATCCACTACCCAAACGCTGGTCATAAGTCAACGCTGTGGGAGATAATACTAGGTTTTTTGCATTAATATCCAATAACCAATTCAGATATTTTCTCCGGTTTGAATTGCCCACATTCGAGCATAAATACCGTCTAATTTTAGTAAATTTTCGTGTAAACCATCCTCGGCTATGTTTCCTTGATCTAAGACTAGAATTCGATCTGCATTGCGTACTGTCGATAAACGATGAGCAATGATTACAGCGGTACGATTTTGTGAAATCCTGTTGATAGAACGCTGGAGTGCCGCCTCGGTTTCGTTGTCAACAGCTGATGTTGCTTCATCCAAAATGAGGAGAGGAGCGTCTTTGAGAACTGCTCTTGCAATTGCAAGTCGTTGACGTTGGCCGCCTGACAAACGATGACCTCCTTCTCCGACCAACGTATCCCAACCATCAGGAAGCGCTTCAACAAAGTCGGTGACTTCACCAAGACTAGCAGCTTCAAGGACCGCAACATCATTAGCATCGGGATTACCATAACGAATATTTTCCATGATGGTTGTTGGAAACAATGTGATATGCTGGTCTACTAAAGCCATAGATGAACGCAGTCGCTCTAATTTCCATTCATTCAGTGGCTTCCCAGCCCATTCAATAGTACCTTGATTTGGTTCAGCAAATCGCAGTAGTAAACGAATTAACGTTGTCTTACCAGAACCTGTCGAACCTACTACTCCAACGGTTTCCCCTGGACGTAATTCTAGATTTAGATGGGAAAATACAGGATCTCTCCCCGGATAAGAAAAATTAACATCAGAGAATTTGATTGCTGTAGACTCGATGGTTTCAGAGTCTGGGTTATACTCACCCTGACTAACTTCAGTTGGAGAAGTAAGGACATCGAGTACTCGAGTAGATGAGGCCATAGCCCTTTGATAGAGATCGAATGTTTCACCCAATCGAGTTAGAGGCCACAACAAACGCTGTGTCATGAAGACAAGTACTGAATATGCACCAACTGCCAATTCATCCTCGAGAGTCATCCATCCACCAAGCAGCAATGTTGCCGTAAAGCCACACAGAATTGCCATTCGAATCAAAGGAGTGAACGCTGCAGATAGACGAATCGCTTGACGATTTGATTCACGATAGATGTTACTAAGGTCCTCAACTCTCTTGATTTCTCGTTCTTCTGCGGTGAAAGATTGAATGGTTGACATTCCCGATAGATCGTTTTCTAATAACGAATTCATGGCTCCAGCAGCACGACGAACCTCAGCATAACGCGGCTCAAGGCTACGTTGATATCGGAAAGAACCCCATACGATTAGTGGAATCGGAAGAACTGCAAATAATGCCACTTGCCAGGAAATGGCGATGAATACTGCCCCAACCACGACAACAGTAGTTGAAACTTGCAAGAGATCGTTTGCACCTTTATCGAGAAAACGTTCTAACTGATTGATATCGTCGTTGAGAATAGCAAGAATATCTCCTTTCTGACGCTCGTCAAACCATCCCATGCCTTGGCGCTGAACGTGTGCAAACGTGTCTAGGCGCAATTCATGTTGAACGGTCTGAGCCAGATTTCGCCAAAGAATGCCATAGAAATACTCAAACAGAGATTCTAGACCCCAAATTGCAAAAGTAAGTACTGAAAGCAATATCAGTTGATGCCAAGGATTGATGAAACCTAATGAGGCAAGGAATGAATCCTCTCGTTCGACAACAACATCTACCGCCAAACCAATCAGCAGTGGTGGGGCTAAATCCCAGATTTTGTTGGTGATCGAACAGAACGAAGCTAAGCGAATCGTTCCTTTATGATCTCCCATGTGTCCGAGCAGACGACGAAACGGACCAGATTCACCCATGAGCCGGCCACAACGGAGAGGTATGAGTAGTCTGTGGATTATTCGTAAACAAAAATCAGAGGCTAAGGGAATCCTATCGCCATTACAAAGGACTTTGAATGAATCTTTGTGAGGATAATAAATGGGCCTGCTCGGATACGGTGAGCGTGATTCAACTCCATTCACCATTTTGGCATTGCTCCTCACAAGCTTGTTGTGCTTTTTTGCATTCTTTCAGTGGAATCTTTTTTCCTTGATTGAAAATACCGCATCTACATCTTACACGTCTTGGATTCCATTGGAAATACTGATGATATGGCGTTTTATTTGTGCTTTCATAGGTTTAGCAGCAGTTGTTTACATGTTTCGGACAGTACCTGGTTTTATGCCAGTAATACTTCATAAAGAACGAACTGAAATCATTATTCATCCAGTTGGACTTCAACATTTTGTCACATTCAGTAGTTGGACTTTGTTGATTAACATTCTCTACTTCCTTCTTTCTGCCATAATCACTTTGGCGGTAATTAGTGGGACTAATGTGCCTCAATGGATGAATATCACCGTAATTATATTCTTTTCAGCAGCAGCAGGGTCTTCATTGCTAACTGCTACAGTTGTTCGTTATGTAATTCTACCAGAGGAAGTGAAGGTTGGTCGTGTTAACGAAAATATGTTTAATTTCCATAACCAATTGATGCATAACTTTGCAGCAATATTTATCGCTGTTGACCTAATAATTAGCCGGCCTACATTACACCCTGAATTCGCAGTATTTGGATTGTTTTTTGGCCTTATTTACGCAATATTCGCCTATATTTTTGCATTCTATGGTGGTGGATTCTACGTCTATACTTTTATCGATCCAAGATTGAAGTATGCTCCATTGTTGATGACTGCTTTGGCTATAGCCATAGCCACCTTCTATCTTGGATTGTGGCTTTTGAGCCAATTGCTATCATACAATTATTTGATAGGTACTATAGTACTGATAGTATGGGTTTCGCTAATTGTTCAATTTAAGTCGAAATTAGTGCTCGAAGAAGAGTAGAATCTTTTCAAGAAAGAACAACGGGTACAGGCGCAAGATACGCTTTATCATTCGATATTTATCTCGATATTACCGTCTTTCAGACGGGTTTCGTACACTTTCAAGTTCTTTTGTTTCGACATTTTTCCAACTAACTTACCATAGGGTGGGAAAAGTGGAAATGGAGACCATTCTACCAATTCCCCGTCATCTATCTTATGTGTCGTTTGATGTAGAGGGCAGCGAATGCAGCCATCTTTGACTTTTCCACCATATGCAAGTGGCCAGCGCATGTGACGACAGAGTGCTTCTGTTGCAAAGTAGCCATCATCAGTTCGGCCGACAAGAACCATTTTTTTAGCAACGGTTAACATTTTTTTCTTACCGATTTTAAGTTTATTTTCCTTTAATGCGGTATGCCAAGACATGTTCAATCCCGCTTCGTGGTTAGTTTATTGGTATTTATATTGCTGTACAGAACCAACAATGAATTTGCTGTCTTGGCTAAGAACAGCATTTAATAAACAAAAGTAAATGCTCACTGTTTGTAATTGAAGCACCATCAACAGGT
>ERZ1046148.325-NODE-325-length-30229-cov-6.709618_pt1 | contig 30229 bp, 55 predicted proteins | sample MGYA00383090_ERZ1046148 | MGnify/ENA primary metagenome ERZ1046148 (study PRJEB29581, sample SAMEA5548360) | metagenome | biome: marine; feature: coastal; material: water | depth 25 m | study: Short-term variability in the microbial, nano- and picoplankton... | reverse complement strand
TCTTACAACATTTTTTGGCAAAAGTCAAGTATTATTCTCTTCCATTGTATTTTTTCTTAAATTTTGGCTGTTTATCACCAAATATCTTATCCCAATTATCATCGTATTTTTTCTTATCAGTTACCCGACTTTTATCGCCCTTACCAGCATTTGAATATTCAGATTTTTTCTTACTCACCTTGAGTATTGCTTGTAGCCCACCCACCTTCTTCTGTTGGTGTATGTCTAGCTCCTTCATATTCCATATCTTGCCATGTTCTATCTGGATGATCTTCAGCTTTAGCTTTATTAATACAACACTTTTTATATTTCTTACCACTACCACACGGACATTTTTCGTTTCTACCAATCTTCTTTTCAGCAACATGAGGTTGAAGTGGAGTTGCATTATCATGAATAGTTATTCCGTTTAAATGATCAATTTCATGTTGAACTGCAACAACTTCTAATAATCGTAATTCATTATCCTTTTCAATTTTAGATTTTTCCCAACTTCCCTTAACTCCATCAGCAGTTTCGTCTCCACTAAAATACCATCCACTTTCTGCTTGTTCTGTTTTGACAACTACATTACGAAACCGTTTTGTGTACACTCCCTTTTTAGGAAATGATAAACATCCTTCATAATGCGTTATCTCATCAAATTGATCGGTAATTTCTGGATTAATTAGTATTAATGGTTCACGTACATTAACTACAGCTACTTGTGCATCGATACCAACTTGATTGGCAGCTAAGCCAATAGCATCCTTACGTTTTGCAAGAATGGTAAATAGCTCAGCTGCAATTTCCATACCTTCTTCAACCGAAACCTTTTTTAGTTTCTGATTAATAAGATGATTGTCTTCTACAAAACAATTTGGTATTGATCTCAACCTTTTACCTCTGTGAGTTTTCCTAAATGACCCAGTTTTTTAAGATACAATTTTGCATCCTCTTTGTCACGTGCCATAAAAGTGTAACCTTCATCAGATCTCCACTTTTTGTAAGTGGAAAATTGATTTTTATTCTTAGCCATCCTTTTATCCTTTTTTATGGTTTAAAAAATCTTTTTGTTTCTTTAAAGCTTCAGCTGCAGTTTTTGCTTCTTTAGCTTTCTTTGCATGAGTCAAAAGAGCTTTATGTTCCTTAATCTTCATAACTTCCTTATTCTTCTTACGCTTTTCTCGTAAGGCTTCTATGTCTGTTATTGGACGTGTGCCATTTAAGTCTGGCTGCTCAACACCTTTATGGTAAACAGTACCATTGGCTGAAACAAATTCCGACATCCAACGCCATCCTCGAGGCTTGGTTTCTCTTGTAGAAACGTTTACACCAAATAATTTATCTCGTTCAGACTTTGACAATAATGACAAACATCTACGATGAGTACAATTTGAACAGATACCACCGGTAGCAGTATCTGATACAGTCATTAAGCTACCACAATCTGAACAACCTACTGAATTTGAAGTCAACTCCATTATTTTTCCCCTCTATGAGTTAGCAAAGTTGGCGTACAATTATAGGTAACAAATCCTTCATCGGTTTTTACCTGTACATTCTTACGCATTATTTTTACAACAGTTCCATTAATGTTGCCACGACCTCTACCGTCAATGGTAACCTTATCACCAACTTTAAAGTTGAAACGAAAGTTTGCTTGTAAATCGTTAATACGACTGATAGCTAATTTATTTAGCATCCTCAAATCGTCTATATTCATGTTATTAACTTGTTCAATTAATGTCATTTAGTAACCTCTATTGTTTATTTATTATTCATTTATTATACCTAAATCTACACGATTCCAGGATTAATGTACATGCTTTTTTTCACTTTTTTTAAAATAATTTTTTTTTCTTTTTTATTATGTGAATGAATAAACGTTAATTTATTATTTGCACTTGACTTCGTTATAAGACTTATTTTGTCCTGATCAAACAACGTATTGATATACTTAACTGCCTCATGATAACCTTTACTAATAAAGATACTAGTTGCAGTTGGCATTATTGAGTGCAGAGTGAGAGTCGAACTCACTAACTTCGGGTTTGCAATCCGAGCCCTTGACCGTTTGGGTATCTGCACATTTTTACTTTTTTGGTAGTTCTTAAGCCACCTATCCCATGACCCAGTACCAGATACAGTTTTATTACCTGTACTTGACCGTCTGTCTATAGAATCTAAATGTTTTTTAGTAGTACTACTTACAGGTTGAACATATCCACCAGTTTTGTGAGGATATACTATATGCGCGGAATATTTTTCTACATCGCTACACCTAATACATTCCTTATACCCAAGATGGAGTCTAGAATTGTTAATAAATTTACCACATGTTTTACAGTTTCTCATATAACCTTTATTTCTTATACTAGAATCTACATGTAAAAACCGGTATAAGTACATGCTTTTTTATAAATTTATTTTCTGTTCTTGTTCATACGTTTTTAAGATTCTCTTAACTAGTGGATGTCTAACACAATCTTCTCTAGTAAACTTCATGTGTGATACGCCTTCAAGATCTTTCGTTCTAAACCACATATCATAAAATCCACTCTTCTCAAATGCGACAGTACCATTTGCTTTGTATTTGTCACATTGAGACATGTCACCTTGAATAATCATCTTACAATTATCTGATATTCTAGTAACCAATGTTTTTATTTGCATAGGTGATACATTTTGAGCTTCATCTAATATTACATAGCAATCTTCTAAATTAGTTCCTCTTAAGAAGTTCAATACTCCAACTTCAACCTTTCCATCATGAACCAATTTCAATGCTCTCTGTTTACCAATAATTTTGTCTAGTATGGTAAATGTAGATTCATTATATTGTTGTATTTTTTTATCTAATTCTCCAGGTAAAAATCCTAATTTGTCTTCGTTACCAACATCAACAGTAGGATTAATAATGATTAACTTATTATATGGTGTTCCTCTCCGTAAAACATCTTGTAGTGCTTTATAAATTGATACATAAGTTTTACCAGTACCAGCAATTCCATGACACAATACTAATTGATTGGCAAAGTCACCAATCTTATGTGCAAATAGTTTTTGATTTTCTGTTTTCGGTATAAAGTTATTAACAATTTTCGGAATAGAACCTATTTGGGTTTTATAAACTTTCTGTTTCGTCATAACATCTCCACGTTTAACTGCGTTGTATGACTTTAAATATTTGGATATATTGCTATTTTTTCCGCAATATATCGATTCTTTGAGTTCTTTCCTGATCTTCCTCTGGCTCTTTTTCTTGTTCTTCTTCTACCTTATCTTGTGGTTTGTCTTTGTAAAATTCCCAGAATTTCCAATTGGTTTTATTTTCTGGTTCAACTTTGACTTCTGTTCTCTCAACACCCGAAGCCAATTCAAATGCCATATTTGCCGCTATAACCAAAGCAACGGCTAATGGATCAAATACAAATATTAATATAAATATAAACCATTTTACAACGGTATCAATTTCAGTATCAAAAATTCTTGCTAAATAAATAGCAGGTCCAACGTCAACACCAGTTTCCACTAGTGCAACCTTTAGATCTCCAATTTCTTGCTTAAGATCCAATGTTGATTCATTAATTTCAGTAATTTGAGGTTGATATTCTTCTCTTAACTTCTTACGTGCTGTACGATAATTATCTGGTAATTCAGCAATTGCTGTTTCTAATTCTAACTTTAAAAATTCCTTATCCTCTTTTAATTGCTCTAACTGATCTTCTTTAAACATTAATGTTGTAGATTGTTTTTCGAAACCAGTTGTGGCTCCTTGATACGCGTTAGATAAATAGCCGAATATTCCAGCTGATGTTATGAGTATAAGAATAATTGTGCCGACGAGTAAATAGTTCTTTAAGAATGCGGGTATCTTACCCCAATATCTATAAAGAAAGGATGCCACTACCAGTTTAGCAAATTCTAAACTTCCTGCCATGATGACGACAGACATCTGTGCGCCGGCAAATAGTTTTGATAAACCAAATACCGAAAAGAATGCTGCGCTGAATGCTACTGCACCAGCACTTAATGCTACAATATACGGAAACACTTTACTTTGTATAAATTCCATTTACATATCCTCAAATTCTGCGTCAATAATTTCCCTACACATATAAATACCTTCTGGTCCTTTCAAAACTGTATCGCAACTCCATTGACTTTTCGCAACCTCATTAGTTAAACTATCGGGTAACCCACCGTGGTATATGTGTACTATTAAATATAACTTATCGTTAGATGCTTTGATTATTTTCATATAAATAAATAGAGCGAGTAGTTGGAATCGAACCAACATTATTAGCTTGGAAGGCTAAGGTAATAACCATTATACGATACTCGCTTTTTTGTAACCGAATATGTTAAACTAGCTAAGCAATTTTAACAACAGATTTTTTAGGCGTTTCTGGTTCAATCTTAGGAACTTCTATAGATAGAATACCATCTTTAAAGTTTGCCTTAATATTGTCACCATCAAGTGATTCGCCTAAAGTGAATTTGCGTTCAAAGGCAGAATGCTTAAGCTCTCTCCTTAACACAGTAGCATCAAGATCTTCTTCAAAACCATGCTTACTACCCTTAATCGTCATAATACCATCTTCAACTTCAACGTTGAGATTTTTCTTATCTATTCCAGGAATCTCTGCAACTACACCAACTTTGTCGTCGTATTCATATACATTGACCTTTGGATATGCAGAGTTTGAAAATGGGTTTACACCAACTGTTTCTGCTACTTCAGGATAATTCTCCTCGAACATGCTATCAAACATCTTTTCAAATGGTGTTAAAAAATTATCTCTCGATATGGTTGGAAAAGGCAACCCGTTTCTTATTACTAAGCTCATTATATTTCTCCTTGTTGTTATTCTATGAACTAACTCGGTACCTAATCATTAGCGTACCCAGGGTATATAGTGCAAATAGTATGCCAAACTATTTTGATTGACAAAATGTCATATTATGAATGACATCATGGCAAGCAGTATGACAAACTGACTTATCGTAATTCTATTTTTAGCTTGTTTGCAACTTTTTTAAACAGAGGATTCCATCTGATATTATCAAAATCTTCTAGCATTTTTTGTGCTTCATTTCTGTTTATTGGTTTTTCTGTAACTTCTCCATGCCAAGTAAAATCTTCTGAATCACTCTTACTACATTCTTGACATGCTTTTAATATTTCTTTGAAACCTATGAAAGTTTGCATCGTTCCTTGCACACTCCCACGCTTTCCATAGTTATCTGTCATTACTATAAATTTTTCGTAATCTGATAACTGACTCTTTTCCATTAACATATTTCCTCGCTTACTATTAATTACTTTAAATTGGCAAATTGTAACATAATGATAACGGCTGCCAAAATTACCGATATCACTGAATGCCATCCCGGAAGTTCCTTTAGAATGGACATAGTTAATATTGCAAAAATCATTGTACCAACACCAAACCCTATAAGTCGAATATTCCAAACTGCACCGAAATATTCGTATGACAATGTAGCTGATCTCCAAAATAACCAACCAATTGGTATACCTAACACAACTACAGTCCAATCTTGTTTCATAATATGTGCAACTCTTCCACCCATGAACTGACCTTGTAATTGAAACCATGCCATTATATTTCCGATTATCATATAGATAAACATTAAAGTTAATTTACTCATATACCTAATACGTCCTCATCTTCGTCTAATGATATGTCAGACCAAACCGTTTTTGACCTATCTGTTTTTCCAGTATCAATATCAACACCTGCATCATCTACTCTTCTATATTCTTGAGTCGCTTGTAATTGTTCTGGTAAATGTTTCTCAATAATTGTTTCGTAAATTGCACTTAACAATTCTTTTATAGCTTGACCCAATGAAGCCAGATCATTTTTTGGCATATACGTTTCCTATTTATGTGTGTGAAACAACTTTTTAAATTTTGGATTATCAATAATCTTTTCTATATTCTCTAAAGACTTTAACATTTCCTTTGTAACCTTATCTGATTCTTTCCTATTACTTCTCAACATCTTTTCTAACTTTGCTACTCTATCTTCACTCTCATCTATGAACTCATCTAATTCATAACCTTGCGTCTCACTCCACCTAGCTAGCTGTTTTAAATTTCCAGTAATATCTAACATTTTTTTATTAAGCTCATCTAGTCTAATATTGTAATCTGCAAAATATCCATCTAATGCTTCAGCACTTATTTGACCTGATTGGACTAATTTATCTAGAAAGTATATGTCATCTAAAATCTTATGCAATTCATTTACATAATTTTGTACAGTTTTAGGACTAGCTAGATCTTCATACAAAGATATACGCTCAATTAATTTTTGTTGACTTATTCCTAATGATCCTACCTCACTATCAAGACCATCATCATAGTGCTGATATAAACTATCTGCGATTGATAACATCATCCATACTGATACTATTGTTTTGAATTTATTACTCATAAAGAAACCTCTATTCCTATTTTAGCTTTATAATAATCTTTTCCTTGTATTTTTGAAATTTCTCCAAGATTATATAGCTTTATTTTATCTGTTAATTTCCATGACACTTTGAACTTATCTTCAAATTCAAACGTTGTGTTTTGTCCACTCTCATCTGGTGGAAAGTAGCCATCAAACGTGGCCTCCACTTCTATTGTATCATCTCTATATTTTTTCTTTTTAACTACACCTACAGAAATAAATGTTTCAAAATTCCTACTAAATACATTTTCATTATCATTACGACTAGTAAATCCAAATGAATAGTCTTTAAGTTTTCTTCTCCAGTCCATCTTAAGGTATTTAACACCTTGACTTTCTTTATTCATGTATTCTGGTTTGAAGTACACACCATTATCGATTTTGGCCCAAATTAATTCATCAATATAAAACTCACCGAGCTCTCTTTCCCATTGACGATTAACATAAAAATTATCATTGCTTATTCCAATACTAATTTCATAATCATCTGGATTTGGTTGTACATTTGGTGATCGCATGGCAAAAGAACTAAACAGAACTGTGCCCGCTAATAAACTATCTAAGATCATTACTCATCTCCTTTATAATCTGATACCCATATATTTTTTTGAAATCTTTCTGACCACTCCGAATGTCCTACACATTTTCTTCTTTTATATTGTCCTATCCAAAATTCTAGTGTAGACTCAAGTGGTTTCTCTACATATAGCATGTCAGGTTTACCTATACCTTTGACAGTACATCCTTCCATTTCCTTAGCAATATACTTTGCTAACTTACTGCTATTCATTTATTTATTTTTTTCTACGTACAGCTTTTCCAAAAATGTCGGTTCGTGAAACTTTTCTTTTAGATTTCTTGGCTCGTCTGTCTATACCATCTCTTTGGTCTCCGAGAATCCACCTAGTTACAGTTTCTATAGCTTCTAAAAATTTTTCCATGCTCCGTTCCTTTCTAATTCTTTTATTTCTTTTATTGCATCTTTTCCTGCCCAGCAAACTCCATCTTGCATAGCCTTAATTACATTAAAATAAGAACCATCTCCGTAGTTTGACGGAACAACATAACTTTCAAATGAGTCAGCTTCTGCTAAATATTTAACATGCATATTCCCACCACCATCTAAATATAATCTAACAATCCATTCCACTAAACCTTTATCTACACAATCATAGAAAAAAGTATATTGAGATTCTCCATTCTTTTTTGTACCGATGTTCCACCAATTCGAATCAACTGTCTCAACCTTAATCTCTATACGTGTACCTTCTATTTCATTTAATGATACATCATGAGAGATAACACCATCAGGAGATCTAGTAAATTGAGAATACGCTTCACAAAAGGCTACTTCGCCCATTAATCCTCTTGCTGTATCTGCCATAACAACATCTAGTGGTCTTCTATTTTTTGGACCTCTAAATATTTTTTCTGCTAACTGTTCACATTCATTTCTAAAATCATTGTTTTCTAAATACTTTCCAGTATCTTGGACTATTAATTGTGGCTTAGCTTTGGCCATATCTATATCAATCCATTTACCCATCGAGAGATCCTAGTGACTTATTATTTGTATACGCATTTAAGCCCAATTTGCCATATCTAAAATAACTTCTTAGAATCGAAAAATCTGCAGCCTTAATATCCGTTCTACCAGAAAATGCTTCTAACTTTCTTTTGAATGTATCAAATGCTAATCTATTCATATTTGATTCTAATAAATTCCATCCAAAAATCTTTTCATCCTTAGTCAACCCTTTACCCTTTTTTCTTTTGGGTTCTAACATAGCTTGCTTATCTTCTTTGCCCATGAGTTTAACTTTACCATCTTTGTCACGTTTAAAATCGGTGTAGTCTAATGCCATTATAATGCTCCTATTTTTTTAATTTCCTGTTTAATATTATCTACTGCTGACTGAGCATCATACAAATAAGATTCTGCTTGGCTAACACAATCCTTTGCACTAGATACTTCGTCTAAACCATCTATTCCAGATAATGTAGAATCTGCCGAACTATTTTCGCTTATAGCATATTCTATCATTGATGAGACGGTTTCTAATTCTTTTAAAACTTCTTTAACTTGCTTCATTTGAAATACCACAAAATCACCCATTATTCCTTTCCTTATACAACTTATCTATTTCCCTTTTACTTGCAATATTCCGTTTAAACAGTGCATCTTTTCTCGTCATAATTGTTAATGGAACATCTGCTAATGAAGGAGGCCGACCCCATTCATCAACCATAATTGATTCATTTAACCATTCTTTTTTGGTCATTTATATTTCCCCTTTACTTCTTTAATATGTTTACAACCTTCTTGTTGAGATTTTTTATGAAACTTAAATGCTGGACAATCACAAGACCATTCACGTCTTTCATTCTTTTGAATATCATACGGCTTACCATCTACTTTATAATGAATAGTATTTACATCATCGACAATCTTACCATCGAATTTTTCCATTATGTATTCTAATACTGAAGGATTAACCATACATTTCACCTAATGTACTTTGAACATCTACCCACATTAAAATACTATTGATTAATGTTTCATCTTCATCTGTCCAATTCTCGTCATGATCTTCAAAATATACTTCACCCGTATCATTATTGTATATTTGATCAACTACTAGATCATCACCATCCATATACCATACAACACTTACTTCTTCAACTGCACCCTCTAACGCTTCAACATTAGTTTCAATATGTCCAGTTTCTCTCATCATATCTAAAAATCCGATATCTACGATACGATCTTTTCCATCAATAACAACGTTTTTGCCAGTGATGTCTTTATTCGTATAAAGTGTTTCATTTAAGTTTTTCATTTGGTAACCTCTTTTACTTATTTATTTATCATTTATTATATTAGAATATACACGTAAAAACCGGTTAATGTACATGTTTATTTTCATTTATTTTCATTTATTTTCACTTTTTTTATCTTTTAATTCTGTATCTATTTTACCATGTATCATGGTTTCATATCTATTTGTTAGCCATGCTAGATCTGCTCTTGACCAATAATCCCAATCTTTTATCTCCCATCCATTCCAATGTTTTATACCATCAGATTTATAATCTGGATGACCGACTCTTGGCCACTGTGTTCCGTTTTTTGCTCGTCTACACCAATCTTCTAAGCTTTGTACTTGGTAATGGTTGCAATGAATTGGTGCAACATCATACCAACCTTCGTTTGATAATCTTAAAGATCTATGATTGTGAGTTGGAGACTCACCACTAAATAGCTGTAATCTACCATTTGCAGTTACTGGATTTTCTACACCCCTCAATCTATTACAATGTACTCCAATATTCGTATCTATTGCCCGCGTATCGTTATTTAACCATACTTCCTTTCGTGTAATAGATTTAACTGCGCACAATCTAGATTTGGCATCTATTTTAGGCATCTCAGCCCTATTTATGAATGTATCAACAATACTTTTTGGTTGTTTAACAATTCCCGCAGGTCCGAAGTTCTTTAATACTACAGACAATTGAGTAAACGTATGACCTTCTCTATGTAATAAATCTTTTATATTTGTATATCCCAATCGTGTGTACATGTATTCATCTGGATTTACTTGAATAATCCAATCCATATCATTTACAATTTTTGAATTATACAATAACAATTTATATGCTTCACAATGAAATTGTCCTCTATGAAAATATCCAAAATCATCAGCCCAGAACGATGGTATATCTGTAGGAATCCAATTGTATACATCAACAATATCCTTATACGGTCGTAAAACATCAACTAAATTATCTGTACTATCATTATCGACAATATAGAAATGATCTACACCTTCGTCAATATAGTGTTGAATGAATTCATCTATACAATGAGCTTCATCTTTTATTACCATCATTACACCTAATTTCATTTGTGTTCCTTATATTGGTCTGGAATATTCCATATTAACCATTCCCCAAACGGTGTTTTTTGAACATGAGATTTATTATCAAATGGAAGTTCATCATTATTACCCATTAATCCCATCATATTTTGTTGGCTTATTACAAACATATTGATTGAATACCTAAAACGGTTAGTTGTATTTGTGTACTTATGCCAACTTAAATTCTTATTACAATTTTCATAGAATGGATAATCACTGTCTGTATAAACTCTATCTAATAATTCTTTAGATATTAATGGATCATTATATTCCAATCCTGGTTTAGATCTAGAAAACCATATAGATCTATTATGTTTCCAATCTATCTCTACTTGATTCTTTCCAGATTTTAGAATGGTACCATTTCCTCCCTTATTATGGGGATCCCAATAGGTAACACCAGATACTAGCTTATATGTTGCATCCAAATGCCAACCGTATTTAAAACCTGGAGGAATAATGTTTAATTGTAAAAACGAACCATAGCAATGAGATATATATTCTGTTGTAGATATATTATTTATATCATAAGATTGACAAAACATATCATCTATAATTTTAGCCCATCTACTAGAACAATGTTCAGGATATGGAACATAATATGAAATATGATTTACCATCTTGCCATTATTATATAGTCTATTAACTCCAGGCTTGAATGATTCATCTTCATTTAGTTGATCTGAAAATTTATTTAATACTTTTCTTTTACCCTGTTCAAAAACTGTAGTTAACCAATTAGAATAGGGTTTACTGTATGAATCATCTACTATTAAATGTGGCCAAGCAATCTTAGAAGTTCTACCTATAATCTTCATACGGCCGTTCCCTCATTGGGTGACGCATTAGGATCGAAGAGTCTATTTGTAGAAGCTACACGTATTGACCAATTCACGTTAGTTCTTTGTCGTTTTATTTCAGGAAAGTCTCTATACATTTTATGATGTGGAATGTTACTGTCAGTATCTACACCCGTTAATCCCATTGCGTTAAGACCACTTATTACATTAATATTAATAATAGTTCTTGGCTTATTTAATGGATTATGAAACATGTGGTATGTTATTTGTGGATCTATATCATCTAAAAATTTATCATCTCCATTTTGATATACTTCATCTAGACGTTTTTCATCTATACTTTTTTCTCTATCTATACTAGATCCGCAAAACCAAATAGCTCTATTATTTTTCCATGGAATAGTTTTAATTGTTGGTCCAGATTTTAGAGTAGTTCCTATTCCATGATCTCCAACGTAACACACTCCACTCACTTCCTTAAACGTTGCATCAGTATGCCATCCATACACATGATTAGGAAATACCATTACTAATTGTATTATTGTAATATACATTCTTGAGAGTTGCGTTTGTATATTTTTGTCTGGACTTTGTTGTATAATATCCCGTATTATTTCGGCCCATCTATCTTGTCCATGTGGGTGAAACGCTATAACTTTAGAAAATGATGATACTTCTTTCTCACCATCTGATGTCATGAGTCTATCAATTCCAGGTTTAAGAGAACCATCTGGATTTATTTGATCTGCATATTGCGTTACTAGAGTAGACTGTAATAGGTCATCAAATTCAACCTTAAACCAATCCATCCATTTTTGTGTAAATGTATTCTCAGTTATAATATGTGGCCACTGTATTCCTTCAATAGACGGAGATGTAGTTAATTTCATTTAGTTTCCACTCTTCAATTTTACAAGTTGTGAAGTTAATAAGTTTTGTATGGAATAGTATAACGATGGATTTCTTTTCAATAACGCTTTAAATTCTGGTTGTTTCCACATTAACATTTCTGAATCATGTTTAACAACACATGTTGCTGTTGCCTTTCCTTCTGTTAAGAAACTCATCTCACCAACAAACTGACCATCTTTTAGTTCTGCAACCCATTTACCATCAACTGCTACATCAATAGTTCCATTATATATTAAGTTTAATGTAGGAACATTTTTACCCTGTTCTATTATCACCTTACCAGATTTTAGATTCTTCCATTCAGCAATCTTAGATACTTTTAAAAACTCTACAGGTGTCATACTACTGAACATTGTATCGTACAATTCTTGCATCTTTGGTTCTAATGTTATTGGTCGTTTCTCGTATATTAATACTCCTATGTTCCAAACATTAATTACAACAAATATAAAGTTCCAACCAATTGGAATCCACATAGGTTCTGGAGGAATAACCCAATTATAAAATACCGAAAACAAACTTGCCACAATAGACAAGACTCTAAGATACATAATATCCTTAACTAAGAAGGAAAATGCTATTAATCCAAACGCTAAGTGGCCAGCTAGAATTGCTATATTCATATAACTAAATATTAGTGTAGCTTAGAATATATTCAAAAGCCGCTTCTGTAGTTTGTCGTTTTAACATTTGATTTGTAAATTCTTCAGCTAGATCTCTATAGCTTTGCTTCATCCATAATGGTTTACTATTTGTTTCCCACATTAATGTATGTGCATCACGTAACATACGCTTATCCCATGTTGTCATGACCTTATCAGGAATTTCCGTATAATCATTAAAAACCGGTACACACCCATTGGCAACGATCTCATAATGTCGAAAGCAATCCCATCCGTTCTTTTTTTGTGTAAGCGCGAACATAGATTTTTGATAATTTTTATTATACTCATCTTCACTCCTAAATAGGTATGGCTTATGATTGGGTAAAGATACAAATTGATCTTTCTTTAATTTCAATACTGGCGTAGTAATAACCTGAGATTTCGGTATACAATAACTTAATGGAAAATATTCATTGCATTCTTCATAGGTGTCACTAGGATATACAAGTTCACGTTTAAAATATAGTCCTAATCCCCTTTCTACTAATTCGAAATAAGGATATGGATCATCGTTACCATCTATTAATATTACTTCGCTCTTCTTATACGCGCTCATTACAGAATTAAAATATGCATTATAGCCATGACGTAAACCTAAACCGTAAACAATTAAATCATAATAGTGATCTTGAATTTTTTCTCCTATATTACTCCTATCTATTGGTATACGTGGTAATAATCCAGCGTAATTAAATCCATGACCATAGCATCGATGCTTATCATCTTCAGATACGTCATCATACATATAATCTGCAGGTGTACTATCAACACAATCTTCTCCATAAAGACTACGAGCACCGTGAAATATTAGATCGCACATATAGTTATTGCCACCATATTGGTGTTTCCAATCATTAACGTATAAAATTTTCATCGTACTTTAGGTGGATTAAACCTCTGTGTTTTTAGCATATATTCCTTTATGCGTTGGCTTCGTAAAATGAACTTTATCCGGATATGTTTCATCTACGTCAAAGGGTTCAAATGTATATTTTGCAATCCAAAATGGTAAGACCTTATCTGTTTTAGATATTAACGTTATACGTCCTTGAGTTGGTATAACAACGGTATCTCCAGCAAATATTTCTGTAAGTTCTTCTTTGACCAATCCCGTCTCAACTAATAATGCGCAATCGTCTAGTGGAGTTATGAGTTGTATTGGATAAGATTTTCTGTCCCATTTAGTAAAATACACAAAGTCATTTCCAGGCTGGATCAATTCAAAATAATGCTCGTCTAAATATATTTGACTTTGTAATTTAGATGACCAGGTTCTAGCAACAGAACGTATGATCATCCAAACCTTTAAAGATGTATAAAGATTATATAAATGATTTTCATCTTTATCTGACGGTTCTGATCTTTTAATATAATATCGTAAGTATCGTAAATTCTCGTTAATAAATGCATTCTTATACCAACAATAACCCTTATCATCTAATATAGTTTTTGGTCTATTTCCCATAATCATCCCACGCAGTTTCTGCAGTTTTAGTTTTATTATCCCATCTTTCTCCCTTCTTAAGAAATGGGTGATACTTATTTTGTATCATAGAAAATGTACTCTCTTCGCAAACACTAAATGGACAAAGATCTTCTAACTTAATATTATACGGATCTGCTCCTTGTGATTGTATAAATAAATCAGCTAGCATTATTCCATATTCTCTTGCCTTTTTTAATAATATAGTTGCAGCAGTTGGAGACATAATATACGCATGAGCTCCAAATAAACAGGATACCTTAACAACATGTGACCCTTGATTTTTTGTGATTTTATGTACATTCTTAGGAGTGTCATAATTTGATGTATCAAATACAGGTTTAAGCGGTTGACCTTTAGGAGTATTGGCAACTATCCTATCACGAGTAGCTTTTGCAACTTCATGCGCACCTCTTTGGGGCAATCCAATGTTTACTACACCATCTGTCTTTGGAAGTGTAGCTTTGAATCTAAAATATGCATCATGTTCTAATATTAAAATATGCTCATTTGTTCTAACACATTCTTCCCATAAAGAGTGATGACTATAGAATGTACCAATGGCTGCGTCGATATCTGCGATACCTGAATATCCACATGACATATCTTCATTATATTCAGGGTATCCTATCTCTTCATGTTTCACTGGTCCTGTAAACTTATCAAAACCTTCCCATAACTCTACATCAACTTTACCGATATCCTTACCGGTTTGTATTGTTCTATTTGCCGCTTCAGTACTTAACTTTGATTTAGGCAAATAAATAACGTATGCTTTCATGCACTACCCATTGTATTTGTTAAATTGATTTCATTTGTTAGGGCTTTTGGCTCTCCACTTTTTTACTTGTTTAGCGGTTCTACCTTCCCTATTTAATCGTTGGTTCTCTTTAATTCTTGCTCGCTTACGGTCCTTAGCCTTTCTATTCGGCATTAATTTAACTCCGGTTGTATTTCATATCCATCTTGAATGCACATAAATGTTAATATCCATTTCTTATCTGCTCCCTCATCCCACTCTTCATAGCTAACCAACTTACACCGTGGTGTCGTTAGCCTTTTAACTACTGTATCAGTCTGTTCTTCTGTGTTACAGATAACATAAATAGTATCACCGTTAGTTTTCACATATATTAAATTGTCTGCCCTATTGTAAATTGCATCTGGGTTCATATTCTCATGAGAGCCACCGTTTAGTTCTACCTCAACAGATCCTGTTTTTTCTGTATCCATTAATTCTTCAATCGTTTAGGTTTATTATCTAATGGAATTAAATCTTCTTCCCATCCATTATAATCCCAATTAATATCGTCTAAACCATACTTGACATTAAGCGTTTGAATTTCTTCATCTTTATCTAACAACTGTTCTCGTAACATTAATACCATCCCTCGTTGGGCGAAGAACGCCAATGCATATCCAATTATTAGTGATGCTAGTGATATTCCTACTATTATTAAGGAATCTATCATATACAACTCCTTTAATTTTAAATACTATCGATCGCGCAATTGTTCTCTAAAGAGTTCGCGATTGAGATTTGAAATTCGTGATGCATGCAATATACCCATAACGAATATACCACACATAGCTCCGATTGACAAACAAATCCAATGACCGAGAATGCTCATTATCCAATCCATTTCTATCCTTCATATAAGTGATCAAGGACCATACCCTTATATTGTTCTACTGTTACGTTATTCATATCTAATACTTTCGTATCAGATGGGAATGACTTAAAATCATTAAAATCTTTTACTAACCCTAATTCTAACATCATCTTCTGTCTACCACATGGGTGGTCTAATATGTTAGATGTTCCCCATACTTCATTAAAATCTAAGTGGTCATACATTTCACCAGGTCTAATATAGTTTTCTATCCATCTAATACTATCACACATTACATCTTCTGCATTATATGGAACGGCACCTGTATCTCTATAAACCATTTCCATTACTTCGTCCATAAACTGCATCTTATTCATTCTAGAAGTGGGCTTTGCCATATACTTTATACATTCAACTGCATTCGTGCCATAGTAGAACATCGACTCTCTAACTACATACTGTGGATACCAATCTGCGATATCAGATATGAATGCGGCATATTGAAATTTGAACTTGCGACATTCATTTTTCACGTTCCAATCAAATAACCAATCACCTATTTCTCTTATCTCTCTCTTACCACCTTGCTCTAACCAATTTGCGAATTCTCTTATCATTCCAGGTAATAGTTCAGACATGAAATAATCACCGTTTCTCTTGTACTCTGATCCTTCAGGCGGTTTAGGAAATGCTGGAAACTGATAACCAATTGATGTATAAAATGGCTCATGCTTACCATTGTTTATTCGTGCAGCCATTTCCTCAATAGACTTGTCCTTAAAGAAATGTGGCACAATAGAGTTGTGATAACCAGAAGGTTTTTGTGCATAGTTAATTGCAGAACCAGTTAACCTATGTACCATAAAAATGTATAGCCATTCGGGTAACTTAAAGTCTGAATGTTTACCACGCCACATCGGAGCCAAAGCTAGTCTCTGTTTAGATGTATTACCTCTTCGTATCTTTTCTATGTAAGGATGATCGTCAGTATCTGCATAGAATACATCATTTACCATCTGACTAAAACCTGCATATTTCCTTTCTACTACATCATACAATTCTACTTGACAAAGTAGATCATCTCCTCCATCCCACTCTTGATGTGGTGTATGTCCTAAGTTGCAATCCTTCTGTTGTTGCTCCGCTAACTTATGGTATTTTAAATAGTTCTCATAATACTTTGTTGGTTCTACACTCATTTGACCATCCATGCTTTAGTTGTTTCTGGGAATAACTCTTCCATATATGTCAATAGTACCTTAGCGTATTCTTGTATTTCTATTTGTGCCGTCTTCTCATATCTGAGTTCTATAAAATTCATGATTGCTTGAAAGCTTGCAGTCCAATAAACTTCTGTATATTGATTTAGTGGTAGTATTGCACGTGCTTGTTCTTTAGCCACACCCATTTGTAATAGCTTATCATAGCTTTCCTTTACATGGAACATGGCCATATCCCAATGATGTTTCGCTGTAGCTTGATCTTCAACCTCTCCTTCAGATGCTTGCTTATTGTCATCTGATTGTGCCCGAAAAACTGTCGGATTATAATAGTCCTCGACTGGAACATATCGTCCTGAGATCTCATTCCATGCATGATCCTTAGTAGACGAACTAGATGTAGTTTCTATACCAACAACATGCTTATACCATTGTCTCATTACAAATTCAGGTGCCTTAATATGAAACTGTACTTGTATATGCCTGAACGGTGAGTAGTGTTTATACTTAGCCAAGTATCTAACAAGCTTAGCATCGCCACTAGTAAACTTTTCTTTACGCTTACCAAATGATACGCGCGCAGAGTTAACAACAGTTAGGTCACTACCTAATGTGTCTATAACATCAATAAAACCTTTATCTAATACTTTCAATCTCTCAGTTCTCCCCATTCTCGTTTACTATCTACAGTATTATAGATAGTATCGTCCTTTAATTCTGGCTCCATACCAACATTCCACATCCATGCACCCTTACTTCCTTTATGCTTCATATACTTCCATACCTTAGCATCATAATTATATACAGATGGGAAAGGTGGTAACCAATCCTTCTTTTCATTTCTAAGAAATGGTAGTGGATCAGATATAACATAAGATCTACCCAACTCACCGGCCTTTAAATTTCTTGCAACTGCTATAGAATAAAACTTTGCATTTGGCCACCCGATCTGGAGTCCACGTGACAGGACTCCAGTCGAAATGGCACACCACACTTCCTTCGGTTCCCCATAGGTTTGTGCTATGTTGTCGGCAACACGCACTACACCCGCGACTACTAACGGGTGATATAAACCTAAGGGAACGAAGAATCCTCCTACCTCTTCGGCGTACTCTTTGGCCATCTTATTTAAATTAGGCATGGCCGCAATTCTCCTAAATTTTGGTATGGCACCCCTCTCTATACAACATGCCTGATGATCAGAAATCTCCTTACTAGCAGGCATAAATAATACCACCTTTTTACCATACCGTTTAGCAGCTTCTAATATTGAAACTCCTGCAAGTCCCTTCCTCGGCTGCACATATACTATTGTATCCTCTTTAACAGTGCTCATCATGTGATCCGCAAATCTACACTTACTACCTACTATAGTATCATCTCTTACTATGTTAAATCCTTCATGTTCTTGCACCCATGGTAGACCATACGGATCGACCCAATTTGCAGTTTGCTCAAGATACCAGTCTCTAGTATACTCTGTTAAATCTTTATTGATACCATCTGTTATATGTTTGTTGTGGCTCATTCGTTATGATTCCATGCTCCACCATACCACTTATCACCAGTGTTGGGTAGTTTGACCAATTGATATAGTTTATCATCTACCTTAAATGGTTCATTATGAGAAAAAGGATTTGTCTCTTCAAAGACAACACGGTCAATTAAGATCTCGTATATCTCTTCCTTGTATATGTCGGGTATTGTTAAGAACGTTGCAGGTTCTACTAACTCTACAGATATTTGACAATATACATCATAACTAGGAACTAATCTATATGGTACTATTTCAATTCCCTGTCCAATTGCCGTTGCACCAAATACGAATGAAAGTATTATTAGTATATGTTTCATTCCATCTCCGATGTAGAATACACTGACTTAGCTTTAGACTTATCAACTTGACTCTTTACCATGTCTTCTCTATTAGACGTGTTTGCTTCTGTATGATGTTTCAACCTATACTCTTCAGTTACTTTTCTATATTCAAAAAACATGTTACCAGCAATAACATATCTTGGATTCTTAAATTCTTTTGCATGAACCTGATGCCTGATCATCCCTTCCCACATTAACAGATCTCCATCTTCTGGCATTATTGTTACACCAGGTGTTGCATCATGCCCATCTGCCATATCAGGAAAGAATAATCCTGGATGATCCTCATCTACTTTAGGATAATACGTCCATGATATTTGTGCTGGTCTATGATAATGTGAGTCGGCATATTGACCACTCTCGTATCTGTTTCCCCATGTATCCCAAGCTAGTGGATGAGTAATCCATGGGAATGCCTTCAAAGAAAACTCAGTTGCTATCTCACCTAATTCTTTAAATCCAGGTTGGTGACACATATACCAATCTGTCATTGCACCCTTCACATTAGTCTCATGATGTTGCTGATCCCCTTGTTCATCTATTGATCTCATACATTCTCTGTCAATGTACTCCTTCTGTGGATCATCACATAACTTGTTAACAAACACAAAATCTGTATTAACACCATAAGGATACTCCATACCAACTGGATCATCCCGATTATCTATTCGTTTGAATGTTAAGTGTAGTGGTGGTGTTACTCCTTTAGCCCACATTTAGATACTTCCATTCTTCTTTGTCATAGCGTCTGTAATAAGGTGGAGCCATGTGTACTGAGCCACCTAATTCCATATACTCTTTAGCATACTCTTCTCCGTCCATACTGTACCTATTTCCTGGTGGTGATATGACTGGGAATTCCTTCTGTGCTTTGAGTAGGCTCATAATGTGTAAGGTCTTTCTTTGTCTCTCCTCTCTGCTACCAAAGAATGGAGTCTTCTTAAAATAACCTGTCTTAGGAATCTTTCGGCCCTCATGTTCGATGGGTATCGGCGCCGCCAACTCAACACGAACGGATCGCGTGAGAGAATAATTCAAACGGTCGCGAAGTTTACGGCACGCTTTTAAATACAAGTCACATAGCTCTTCAGCCGAGATGCTTTCAGGTCGACATAAATGATGACGTACATCGATATGACCAAGGCTTAAGGTGAGCCCTTTGATATTATCGGCCACTTCAATCTCGTCGAGTAGGTTATTCTTAAGTACACCGTACAAGGTTCTCCCATCCAACTTAGACACAGCCGACCCCTTTGGTGCGAATGCGGGTGTGTGACTGTCTCCCCATGATAACCAATTCACCTCTAACTCGGTTTGCTTGAGAGCCCTTACTTCACTACAGAACTTACTTAACCCATCACACCACTCTTGAGTTATATGCTTGCTGGTACTTGAAGCTTTAAGTCTCTTCGCAAGGAAGGCACCATAATCAGGCATATCCCAGTCGAGAGAAATTACTGAATCTGATCCTATCGCAAGGAGCCTATTAAATCTTTCATACACAGAATCGGTAGCACCCGCAAATAGGTTTAAACTGCCAGCCCAATTAACTCCATGGTCTAGATATACCTCGTCATAGAGCCTAATGGCATCAGTACAGGTCTCGTCTATATCGGCGTCTAGTAATTCAGCCCATCCGAGAGACCAACCTCTTACATGTGATTTAGGGTGCTTTGTTATATTGGTTGCTGGTCCTGTTATTACACGTGCCATGATGTACCCTCCTTGCCTCTGCTATCTGTCCAAACACAGTGCGGACAACCGTCATGGTGGAAATGTAATGGTTCTTTGCCCTCACATGCTAATGCGGCCCAGAATCCGTAACCCAAGGGTGGTAGGAATGGTAATCGTTTCACGTGACGATGTAACCAGTAAAGTAGTCTTTGTTTCATAATAACCTCTGTTAGTAATATATATTAAGTTAATATCTCAAAATGCGATATATCTTCGTTTAAAATTTTCTTGTTACACCCTGTGCAGTATGATCTGCCGTATGCTTCATGTTCTGTGCATACTTCTTCCATAACCCATTGGCCTCCCTCTTCTCTACCTTTGAGATCCCTGCCTCAGTGTTTGCCAATGTGTCAATAACCACTGCCAGATGCAAGTCTTCCTTAAACTCATCCGAGAGAATGTAATCAAACTGCTTCCTATAACGTCTATTGATTTCTCCCCATCTAAGGATCCTGAGTATAAGCCTTTTTGTCTTACTACCCTGCTCCGTCTGGTATACTGTACCATTCTGTGTAATTGCTACATCTTTTAATTCTTTGCCCAAGTTATGCTTCGCACCTCCTCGCCGGGTATAATAGACCGAACCAAAATAGACTAATGCTAACCCATATTATATGGTTGTTGTATATATCACTTATCGGTTGCCCAACCTCAGTGGTGGTAAAATTGACCGGGCGCCAGAAAAAAAACGATAATCGTTTCCGATTTCCGCCTGGGTTCGCTGAGTAACTGGGATACCCATCATGCCTTTGACCAGAGGTCACTCTCATGAATTTGCCGGGCGCATCAGCACCAGGTTTGATGTATCCCACGTTACGTAGAGTGAGGTTACCAGCGACACTCATTAATTCTCGAGGTTCTCCTCGTCTGCATCTTGGAAGAGCTCTTCTGCAGAACCGTCAGCAGTATACTTTTGCAGTAACTGTTTCACGAAGGTTCTCTCTGACTCTAGACCACCTGCATTGTCGAACTTGGGAAGGACTGCAACTTCGGCTGCCTCTGTTAGACTGAATCCGTCATATAGTAACCCTGCAAGTTCTACTGTAGATCTTGTACTGATGTGTGTGGATAACTTACCTTCGTCATTACCTGCTTCTACTCTGGTTACCCATGCGAATTCAGCTACATTACTTATTAGATCCTCTTTAACATTTGGGTAAACCATCCCTAATAGGATCTTCTCATCATCTTGGTTAAGGACATCCATCTCAATCTGGGTGAATCTGTCAACTAGTGCCCTGTCCATGACTCGGGTACTTGTGTACTCATTACCAATGTTTGCTGTTGCGATGAAGGTAACACCTTTCGCCACTTTGATTGTAGACTGACCTGCAGCCTCATCTAGACGTAGGTAACGCTGACCTTCATCTAACACTGTCATTAAGATATTCCATGCGTCAGGATGAGCTCTAGATAATTCGTCCAATAAGATCACTGCACCTTCAGTCTGAATCGCCTTAACAAACAAGGCTTCAGAGAAGTATGTACCTGTGTCTTTGTTAAAATGGGTGTTACCAATTAGGGAAGCTCTAGGATCCTGAGTACTACCCATATTGAAGTAGAAATCAGGTCTGTCTAACGCGTCAACTAATGACTTAGCAGCCATAGTCTTACCACAACCGGCGGGACCAGTCATCATAATATTCTTACCTCTCACCGCAGAACGGACGAGATACTTCCACTTGATCTCATTCATCATAAGACCGCGTGGTTTAAGTTTGTAGGAACTGTGGATATAATCAGTTATATCAGTATGTTCCGACGGTGTATCAGATACAGTAGTCTCAACTGCCTTAGTCTCGTTAAAATCTGTCTCAGATACTGCTCTCCAGAATACACGTCCTGTAGACCCAGTCTTACGGATAGCATAACCTGTCTCAGCTAACACTTGTTTACGTTTGTAAGAAGGTATCTCGTTAGAGTAATCAGTACCGTCTGCGGTGACTGCTCTCGTGCGAGATGCGCTTACTTGTTCAATTTTTACTATAATGTCTTTATTCAATTGGTAACCTCTGTTGTTTATTTATTAGTCATTTGTTATAATAGAATATACACGTAAAAACCGGTATAAGTACATGTTTATTTTCAAAAAAGTGAAAATAATTTACCATTCGGGAGGCACATCAGAGAAGTCATCCATATCGGAATAGGGAGTCTCATTGGTATCATCAGATACACCGCGGTCCTCCTTAGATCCAGTAACCAGGGTACCACCAGGTTTAAAGCCAGAGTTGTAGTCCCAGCCCTCTCCGTGTGTCCGCAGACCCGAGTTATACTTCCTCCGTGCCATGAACTCTGCAACATCATTCTCATCAAACAGTACCTTGCTATTGCTAGTGTTACCCATCTTTATGTAAGGTAATATACCGGACCGGCGATAGCGATCCACGGTCTTTATACTGCAGTGCATGAGCTCTGCAACTTGCTTTTTAGTCAGATATTTTGGTGTCATAATGTCTTAAATGTTTGCCATATATACATACATTGGATGGGGAAAACCAGTCACAGAACAACGCGCACAGTACCTAGATCTTCTACCAGACATAGGAAACTGACAGACATAAGTATACAAAGACCAATATATCAACGACCACCCTAACCTCTTCAGGACTCCTCATACGGTTCTGGTACAGCTTACCCGTTTATCTTTAGTACTTGTATTATGTAACGTATTAGTTTGACTAGTAGGATTCCGGCAACCGTATACAGTAACCAATCTTTACCTTGGGGTCCGGTGGTCCATAGATCCCCTAGTACCTCGAAAAGAGGTCTCTTTACCGGTTCCATAATCGTCTCCATACATTTCGTAACTCATCCATTGTCATCGCTGCACCCATCATGGATAGGGAACTCACGAATAACACGGCACTGATACCAACGGTTAATACGCCCAATAATATAATACCGCCCGTAAGTAACGTAATCACTATTATACTAAGCGGTACCTGCCATATAACGGAGAGTCTTGGTCGAATGTAACGATTATACCATGTTCTCCTCGCATACCCTTCTCGTAAGTATGCACTTAATTCCTCTTCGGGAGTGGTATCGGATATTCGTCTCCGGAGAATTATTCGGTGATTCCTCGGTTTATTGGTTGAGTGTTTCTTTGACATTGCTATAACCCTCCTCTGGGTAATATATATGAGAAACGCGGACCGTTAAAAAAATCGCGCGACCGTTTTTATTGCGGCGTGCCGTCCGGTCGGAGTGGTCGTGGTCTCTTGACCATGTTTGATGACTTTTTCCATTCGCCACTCTTAGATTCTCTTTTCTTATTTTCCTCGTGTTCCTTCATATTAGTTTTCTTCCAAAATATCATATTGGCATGACCTCTCTTGGGTGGTTCCTTCGGCCACTTCTCTTCTTTGAATTTTGGGTATTTTGATTTGTATGGAATATCCGTTATAACCATTGTTTTATCGTAGTCTATCCACCAAGTCTTTCTATTAAGTTTCGGTAATGTTGATTCTGATAATCCAACATTATTTATGCCAACATATCGTATGTCTTGTACGTAAGTAGATTTGTCCTCTTTAGTTGGTCCACTCTTTATACATGCTCTAAACATACGAGGTTCAGATTTATCCTTCGGCCAATTACGACTTAATGCTGTATCAAGTTTCTTCTTCCACCATTCAGAAGATCTAACTGTACAATGAAGATCTTCTCCACCTTGTAGTTGCGACCTCTCTTCTTCACTAATATCATCTAAATTATATAAGTCCTCACCTCTCTCTTTGAGATCATGGAACTTAAGATCAAAATTATCATTTCGAAACATCTGTTTACCGGGACTTGTACTTATAATGATTGACAATGCCACTCGAGTACGTCTAAACAAATCATCTAATACTGCATCGAGATCTGATAATGGTATATGTTCTAATACGTCTAAACACCATACTTGATCCCATTGTGCACCGTTTGGTAAAGGATGATCTATTCCCTTAATCGCAGGATCCCATTTGTGTACGTTATTCTTATCAATACCAATGTAGTCCAAATAATCTTCATGTTCATAAGGATATAAGAAATTGAGTTTTTCTTCTTCCGTTTTTGGAGATAGATTTTTACCAGGGTTAAAGTACCAATCAGTAGGTTTACCCGATCCATAATCTAATACAGAACCATTGAATCTCTCTCCTCCTAACATACGAGCACAAATTGTATTAGTTGCTAACCAACCGGCCCATCTCTCAACACCGTGTCCAACCATTGTGGATTTCGGTGCGATTGCTCTTAGTGGTGTTTTATCAGAAGGATTTCGAGAACCTCTTGTATAAATCCCTCTCTCATGAGCATCTTTATATTTGTTTATTAAGTCGTAATATTTGTCTGTGAATATCATAACGATGCCTTCACTGGATACCGTGTATCACATTTACCACATACCATCATTGGAATTTGAACAAACATTTCTTGTCCATTTGGTGATGTGATAGGTGAAGCTCTACGTATTTCGAATTTTTGTTCCCATAAATCATGACCACAATCATCTACTTTACACTTCACAACAGACATCTTACTTGGATCTAATTGTTGTTGATTCATATCTACTTGATTTTCCATAACTTTTTCCTTACTTTAAGCTTTAGCGATCTCAAACATACTTAAATCTTTTCGATCAGTGTACATCATTATAACCCATTCTTCTAACTGTTTCCATTCCTTATCGGAAATCTTATCCATGTCTTCAAACACTGGAAGAGAGAATGTAAACGTAAGATTTCGATCAACCTGAGATGACGTCTCTTTCAGTGTCTTTTTCACCGTATAAGTCCCAGACTCTAGGTCCTCTTGTTCTTTCTTCTTCAACTGTTATATTTCCTTTTCCTGCGTCAACCGTAAATATTCTTTCACCTGACTGTTTGTATATTTCGTTTAGACAATCTGTTAATGAAGTCAATACTATCTGTTCCTCATTAGAAGATAGTATTTCATCAGTGAGTACCCATCGATCTCCGGGTGGTACACGTTCTGCTACAATTTTAATTGCCATAATTATTCTCCACTCATATTTTTGAATTTTTCTGTGTATTTTTGTAAATGATTTCGATAACATTCTACTGAATGATCTGATACACTGTCAAAATAATCCTTGTTAAGTAGTCCATCAATCCTACCCTTAATTCTATCTACAAATCTTGACCACATTGATGATTCAGCTGTAACGTTACCATCAGAATCTATGTATCTCACCTCTCCATGATGTCTATAACCCCAATGATAGAATGGAATCTTAGTAACTGCATCTGAATTATTAACAAATCTATAATGTGGTAAGTAACGTAATGAATCAACAAATTTGAAATTCCCAACTCTTGGAGATCCATACGTAAATAAACTATCAACATGTGTTTCAGCTCGACTTGCCGCAAGTGTGGCCATCGCTGCACCTAATGAATGACCGGTGTATACGACCTTGCGGTTTTTATATCGTGATCTAATAAACTCACTCAATTTTGGTATAAGTTTCTCTAACTCATGTTGAAATCCAGTATGTACACGTCCAGTAAAACCTTTCGCGTTAACAGAGTCAACACTCATATCAGCTTTAATATCACTCCATTCTTTTACTTCGGTACCTCTAAATGCGATGACAAACCATTCATCATCCCACGTCACGTGACATTGAGCTCCATCTACATCAAAATATTTTGACGCAGTAAACCCTAAACGTTTAAATTCTTTTTTTGCATCTCTTCCATTTAAATAGGCAAGTTCTGAACATCTTGCCATAGTATAACCGAAGTGTTCCCGGTTCATCCAATCGGGTTTAGTGTAACTTATTGCACCATACATTTTATCATTCCTTTATGTGAATATTCCCCAAACTTTGTCTATTATTAGAGCAACAAAACCTGTACCAACTACACCTCTCCATTTTTGAGAATTAACTCTAAATTGTGAATTCAATTTCGTTTCTGCCCATAATCCTTCGTTTGGATTAAATAAATTTTCTTTAATAAAGCTTAAACTTTCATCTACTTTTTTGTGATCATCTCTCATAACTGTTCTCATATCTTGTAACCGTTTATCAAGTTCGTCTAATCTATAATGTACCAACTCTAAATCTTGCTTGTCTTTCGCGTTCACGAGTATACCTCAATTTGTGGATTAAGTAGAGTATTTGAACCGATCCCTATTGATCATGTATACTCCAAACGTTATCATTTATAAATACGATCTTTCTCACTATTAAGCTTCTAAAAACTTAGCGTTTAACACTTTTGCGAGAGATACAACACTCGTTGGATCAATCTGTACCGCATCTTTACCGTACATTGTTCTAAAATCTCTTAATGTATCTTTTCTGTCATATCCGTCAGTGATAAAGAAACTAAGAACTTTAATCATATTAGTTTTGAAGTAGTTGACTTTATCAGCAGTGTGTTTAAGAGCTCTATCTCCCGCGTAATACATGCCTTCTCCACCGTAGTAAGGCATTCCGTCTGAAAGATTTAAGAAGTATGCGTCTCTACCATTTGAATCAGAAACGATTTGCTTTTCAATTGCTTCGAAACAAAGTCCTTCGGGTGTAGTTCCACTTGCATCTAGATGTTTCCAAAATTTCTTAATGTGAACAATCTTATTAACTTTAGAATCATAAATTATAGCGATAAGAGGTTTACAATTTCTACTACCGTGTGTTGTACGAATACTAACTTGAATGTGAATGTTACCAACCATCGACGCAGCTTTACACATCGCAGCTGCAGATTTTAAAGAATTTGACCATTTATCTCCGGACATTGATCCTGATGCATCGATTGAAACATGAAGAAAAGCATCGTCATATTTTTCTGTGAAAGTTGACTGAAATACATTTTCGTTACCGAAACCCAACTCAGCGATTAATCTTCTATCAATACGACCTGAATCTTGACGAGTCCACTTAAGTGTTCTCTCTTCGTTTCTAACTTGTAACTTCTTACCTAATACTGTACCAAGTCTTAGACCGTCTAAAACTGCTTCTTCAGTATTTCCACGATAGTAATAACTTTCTCCTCTTAGAAAACCGTAAGCACCTCTATCGTATTTACTTGGAATCATTGACTCAACCAATTTTGGAACAACTATACAATCTGTTCTGTTATATTTTTCAGGACTTGTACCAACTTCTTTTGTATACGCACCTGATTCTTCAACTGCTTGAAGTGTCTCAGCATCTTTCTTAGACAATTTACCCTTTGTCATCTTACCTTCGATAAGAGCTTTTTGCTTTTTAACTGCATTTTCTAAAGATTTCTTTTGAGCTTCGGTCAATTCTGGAAGATCTTCTATTTTTGAATCTTTTCCGTTTGAAGATGATGCACTTGATTCGCTACCTTCAGATGAATCACCTTCCTCATCTCCCGCGGAGTCTCCACTCTCAGGTGATGAAGAAGATGTATTCTCTTGTAGGTTACTGTCAAGTTGTTCTTCACTAGTAGCTTCTTGATTTGAAGATTCCTTAGATTCTTCAGGTTTTGCATCAACTACTGTCTTCATAATTAATTTATACATTTTAAGTGCAACTTCTAAACACTCTTCAGTTGAAGTAAGTCTAGCGATATTTTTAAGATTTAATGTTCTGTAAATCTCTCTAAGATTGGGAAGAGCAGTTAAATCAGTCGCATCATTTGTAAAGTTAATCACACGAAATTCATAAGAATCATAACTTGTAGAGTCACGATATTCTCCAGATTTTAGAGCTTTAGTTATAACTTTAAAATTGAAGAATTTGTCATACATTGAGTGATAATAATTTTTATATCCTGGAGCTGACTTAAAAGTTAGATAATCAATTCTACGATCTTCGACATAGTTTAGAAGATCTTTTACTCTTGAAACTGTAGTGTTGAATTCTCTTTGTTCGTCACTACCGTAAGCTAATCCACCTCTATCAACACCTAATTTTGAAGCGATGATATTTGGAAGATCTCTTAATAATTCGAAATCACTATGAACAATGTGACTTCCTTCGTGAAGAGCAAGTCCAACAGTTGGATCAAAGTTTTTATCATTTGTTGAAGCACTAATAGTAACAGTGTTACCGTCAGTATGACTATTACCGTGTGTATTAAATTTTACTTTAACGTCAGTTTTATTAGTAACAATATTTACGAAGTTTGAAATAGCTCTTCTGTATCCAGCGAGAGCTACAAGATCTTTACCAGTTTCTTTTTCTTCATCTTCTCTCCACCACATATCTGAAGAACCTGTTAAGTTACCGATCCAATAATTTGAGTTTTTATTTATTCTTGACATTTTAACCTTTTGCTTATTTATTTATCATTTGTTATAATAGAATATACACGTAAAAACCGGTTAATGTACATGTTTATTTTCACTTTTTTTCACTTTTTTTCGCTTTTTTTCATGCTTGTGCTACATCATCATCTTCTTTACCTTTACCCAATAGTTCTTCCAAAGTAACTCCTTCTTTTTCCATTAATCGTTTAAAATATACGTCTTCTGCTAATCTTACTAAATCCATAAATTGATTCCCGCTCAAACTTGCTCTTTTACCTTGCATCTCTTGAATGTTATAGTGTTCTAAAATTAAATCTATAATAATTCCGTCTATTTTTGATGTTAATGGCTTTTTCATATTTTTATTCCATCTAATGTTGATCAAAGAGTAAATTTTTACGGGGATCAGGCTCTTCTCCCCTTTATCCACATTAGTGGGCGAGCCATATCGCGATTCTCATTCACGTTCTCCAATTTTAGTTTTACGATACCAATCTGGTTTCATTGCAATCTTTTCTTCTATTCTTTTGCGTATAATTTTATAATCTTCAACACGTGGCATCCAATCGTTATATAGTTTGTTCGGCCACTGTTCTCGTTTAAACACTCTTGATGTATCTGGTTTCATACCGCGTAACTTCATTTCAGTTATTAACTGATCATATCGTTTAGATAAATACTCACCTTTATCATAAAAGAATTTTACATGACCTTCATTTAATTTGTATCTTTTTGGTATACTACTCATATTCCAATTCTTCGATTTTAGACTTCGTTGTAATGCAGAACCAACCATAAATATCTCACGATATTCTGCAATTAAATGTTGATCTGTCAATTCACTTGGATTAACGATGTTTATTCTTGTCATATTTTAATCTAGATTCCAATCTCTTGATACGTTTTTCTAATTTTCGAATATAATCATATATCTCGAAAAGGTTCATGGTATTCTTTATCATGCAATTAAATGATTTTCTAACCATGAGTCAAACCCTGGAAGAACATCATCATCAAACTTATACTCTCCATTTAGAGCGTCATTAAAATCTGGATGTTTATCACAATATTCATTCATCCATTCTTCATCAGTGTTATTTGGGTTTATGGTTAAAAGAATCTCACCATTTTCATCAATACGATCGTTAACATTCCAACCTTCCCAACCATCTGCATTGACTCCACTTCCATCCCATTCAATTTCACCGTATGGTACATCTCGATCTAAGTCTACTTCTGTTGAAATGTGTGGTGGTTGAACAATACTTGGTCCACCGATTTCAACCAATTCAATGT
>ERZ1046148.324-NODE-324-length-30260-cov-8.581526_pt1 | contig 30260 bp, 21 predicted proteins | sample MGYA00383090_ERZ1046148 | MGnify/ENA primary metagenome ERZ1046148 (study PRJEB29581, sample SAMEA5548360) | metagenome | biome: marine; feature: coastal; material: water | depth 25 m | study: Short-term variability in the microbial, nano- and picoplankton... | reverse complement strand
AAGTTGGTGTTCGCAAGGGTTAGCAGTGGACTCTATTGAACGCTACCCTCGTATATGCTGCGAGTCTCCCTTTTCTCAATGGTTAAAGGAATTTTGAATCGTAATGAACTTCAAGCTTTCTTGGAATGATTTCCTTTTCGATGAGTGCTCTGATCGCTGCAGCTTCCATTCGAGCACCACGAATTGTTGTTACGAATGGTATGTTGAGTTCAACTGCAAGTCTTCGCATCATGTTTCCATCTCGGACTGCTCCACCAGAAATGGTGGGTACGTTGACGATAAACGATATATCGCCTTGTCTCATTAAATCTAAGGCATCGGGATGCTTTCTATCATTTATTCTATAGGCAGTTGTTACAAGGAGATCATGTTCTCTAAGTATGTCTGCTGTCCCAGGAGTTGCATACAAGGTGAATCCTAAATCATACAATTCCTTTGCAATCGGTGCAAGTTCATGCTTATCCTCATCTCGAACTGTAAGATAGACACCACCCTCAACAGCAACAGGAACTTCTGTTGCAAGACGTGCTTTGAGATAAGCAACATCGGCTGAGACATCGGAGCCATAGACTTCGCCTGTCGATTTCATCTCTGGACCTGGAGCAGGATCAAGGCCCCTCAGTTTGATGAACGGGAAGACTGGAGCCTTTACGCAGATTTGACCAGTGGTTCGCTTTGGGATTGTTTGTTCAGACAAAGGAATACCGATTGTGACATTTGCTGCAATCTTTGCAAGAGGGAGTCCTGAGGATTTAGCAACAAACGGAACTGTTCGCGATGAACGTGGATTGACTTCTAAGACATACAAATCATCACCCTGTATGGCGAATTGAATGTTGAAACATCCCTTGATGTTCAATCCTAGACCGATGATACGAGTCTGTTCGTCAACTCGTTTGAGCATCTCTTCGCTGATGTTCTGAGTAGGGATGAAACATGTTGAATCTCCTGAATGGATTCCTGCTTCCTCAAGATGCTCCATGATCGCCCCTACAAGGACTTCTTTGCCATCAGCAGCTGCATCGACATCAAGTTCTGTAGCATGTCCAAGATACTCGTCCACAAGCAATGGTTTGTCAGGTGCGAGATAGGCTTCCTTGAGATAAGCATCGAGTTGTGATTCGTTGGAGAGAATCTCCATTCCACGACCGCCTAGAACGTACGAGGGGCGAATCAAAACAGGGAATCCTATTTGTTCAACTGCTTTGCGAATATCATTCGAACTTGTTCCAGTTGCACCATTCGGCATTCGAAGACCATGTTTCTTTGCAAATATTTCAAACCGTTCCCTATCACTCGCCTCATCGATTCCATCAACAGTTGTTCCTAGAATTGAAACATCTGTCCCTTTTGAGGAGAGATGAGGCAATCTCTTTTCCAGAGGGATCGCAAGATTAATCGCAGTTTGACCTCCGAATTGCAGAAGGATGCCATGGGCTTTTTCTCGGAGGAGAATTTCAGAGACACACTCATTGGTCAATGGATCGAAATACAATCGGTCAGATGTATCAAAATCAGTTGAAACTGTCTCAGGGTTGTTGTTGATGAGGATTGCATCCATTCCAGCTGAACGAATGGCCATTACTGCGTGAACACATCCATAGTCAAACTCAATGCCCTGACCAATACGAATTGGCCCAGAACCTATGGCAACCATGCGTTGCTTCGTTCTCTGTTCAATATTTGGAATATGATCGATGCCAACCTCTTGATATGGCTCGTATGTGGAATAATAGTATGGCGTCTTTGCAGCGAATTCTGCAGCGCATGAATCCACCATTCGATACCGAGGATGGATTCCCAGTTCATGTCGGCGTAACATTACACTTTCTTCACTGCAATGTTCAGGTAATGACTTCCAAGCATTCGGTTTGAAACCATCAATAGCGTCTGCAATATGAGCATCACTAAATCCATGGCTCTTGTAATGAATGAGCATTTTAGCATCCATACTCGAAGGTAATCCTTCGAAGTCAACGAGGGATTTTTCCATCTGTGCAATGTTTTCGAAACGTTGTAGGAACCATCGAGTAATACGTGTGATTTCATGAACTTCATTTACGCTCCAACCTCGGCGGAAGGCCTCTAATAGAGCACCCATACGCCGGTCAGTCGCTATTTTCAGCCAGTCGACAAGTACGGTATCGGGAAGAGATTCAAATGCCCTTTCAGCCATTCCTTCGCCTTCGGATTCATCGGCCTTTGTCAGTGGTCTTGGATAAGGGCAACCTTGTTCAAGTGAAGCCCAAGCCTTCAGGAACGCTTCCTCGAAGTTTCTGCCAATTGCCATCACTTCACCTGTGGACTTCATCGATGTACCAAGGGTTCTGTCTGCTGTTCTGAACTTGTCAAAAGGCCAACGAGGAATCTTGACAACAACATAATCTAGTGTTGGTTCGAACGCTGCTGTAGTACCTTCACCAGTGATAGGATTAGGCAATTCATCGAGCGTATATCCTACTGCGATCTTTGCAGCCATTCGAGCAATAGGATATCCTGTTGCTTTGGATGCAAGAGCAGAGGAACGAGAGACACGTGGATTCACTTCGATGACTCGGATTTCACCAGTGAATTGATTGTATGCGAATTGAACATTACAACCGCCTTTGATGTTGAGTTCCCTAATCAGAGCGAGTGCTTTATCTCGAAGTTCTTGGTGATCAGCATCAGAAAACGATTGGAGTGGAGCAACGACAACTGATTCTCCTGTATGCACGCCCATTGGATCAATGTTCTCCATCGTACAAACAATGGTTGCATTGTCTGATCCGTCCCTCATGACTTCATATTCAAGTTCTTGCCATCCCAAAATGGACTCTTCGATGAGAACTTGATTGATGCGTGAATTACGCAGACCAAGCGTAGCAATCTCAACGAGTTGTCCAAGGTCAAACGCAGTACCTCCTCCGAGGCCACCAAGAGTAAATGCAGGACGAATTAAGATAGGCCAAGAGCCGATTTCTTCCGCTGCTTTAATCACTTCATCCATCGTATTGCAAGCAATTGCTTCAGAGATTGGAAGGTTAATCGATTCACAAACTTTGTTGAAAAGATCTCTATCTTCTGCTTTGTCGATTGCATCAAGATCCGAACCAATGAGTTCTACACCGAGTTTCTCAAGTGTTCCATCGTGAGCAAGTTCACTGGCAATGTTGAGAGCAGTTTGGCCACCCATTCCAGCAAGTAATGCATCTGGTCTTTCAATCTCCAAGATTTTACGAACTGTATCGGGTAACAATGGTTCGATGTAGACTCGATCAGCCATTTCTGGATCGTTTTGAATTGTAGCAGGATTGGAGTTGACAAGAATCACTTCGTATCCATCTTCTCGCAATGCTCGTACGGCTTGAGAGCCAGAAAAGTCAAACTCAGCAGCTTGTCCAATCTTGATTGGGCCTGAACCGAGAACGAGAATAGTGTTCAAATCATCACGTCGAGGCATCAGGATTCACCTCCAAGATGAGCGTCAACAAGTTCCCTGAAGCGGTCAAAGAGCGGTTCTGCATCATGAGGACCTGGACATGCTTCTGGGTGGAATTGTACTGTAAAACAAGGACGACCGAGTACATCGAGTCCTTCGACCGTTTTGTCATTAGCATTGATGTATCGAACTTCAACATCGTATCCATGAAGATTTTCAGCCTCAGGAGATGTTGCACCGCTTGGATGTGCTGCTAACATTCCGTGAGTTGGGTCTGCTACGGCAAATCCATGATTTTGTGAGGTAATCCAGACTCGTTGTGTCTTCAAATCAACAACCGGTTGGTTTGCGCCACGATGGCCGTATCGCATTTTGTAGGTTTTCAATCCAGATGCAAGTCCCATCAATTGATGACCAAGGCAAATACCCATTACTGGAATTCCTGATGATACAGCCTGAGCCAGTGTGTATCTTGCACTGGTTGCCTTTCCTGGGTGAGCAGGGTCGCCTGGACCATTTGAGCAAAATAATGCTGTTATGCCGAATCCCTGAAGCGTTTCAAAGGAAGTATCAGGAGGGCACCAAACAACTTCAAACCGCTTGCATAGGTTTCTCAGAATATTGTACTTCACTCCACAATCAAGTGCCCCTATCCGTGGTAGTGGATGACCAAGATCATCACAGGCACCGGGATTGAGTAGCACAGGCTCATCGATTGAAACCATGTCAACAAGGTCATCGAGTTCAGGAGAAGTCATCACCTCGAGTCTTTGCCTCATTTCTGCTTCATGTTCTTTCGGTCCAAAGATGCACAGTACTGTTCCTAACTCACGAACTCGTCGTGTAATGGCTCGTGTATCCACATTTTCTATTCCAGGGACGCCATGTGCTTGCAACAGTTCAGAGACAGTACCTGCGGAGTCCCGATGGTCAGGGTCGTTCATTGCGTGACGAACAACAACTCCTTTTGGCCATACAGCACGAGATTCTGATTTTGAAAGATGAATACCATAATTACCAATCAATGGGTATGTGAATGTAAGGACTTGACCTGCCCATGAAGGATCGGTGAGAGATTCTTGGTATCCCATCATTCCAGTGGTGAACACAAGTTCTCCTTCACCGAAGCCCTCTGCCCCGAAAAGGTCCCCCTCAAATCGTCCACCATCAGCGAGAAGCAAAATCCCTTCTCCAGAGGCTCTTTTTGGAAGTGTCGATTTATCGAGAAGAGCATCAGCAGCATCCCTAAAGCGTGGCGGTTCCTCCACACCACGATTAAATGAGCCCGGCGCAAAGCCAGAACCCACGCGTACGCCCATCGACATCACCATTTGTCGAAAAAGACCATCCATAATGCTTGGGTTCGGATTCCAAGGAAATTTTAGCCCAAATTCAGTCCGAACGCGTGTCATGAACGTCTTTTCCGGTGAGGCTCGGATTGATGATTAATTCGCCACCCTCAAGCCTTCTTTCAATCGCCCCACTACCGTACCAACCATCGAGGAAAAGAGCTAATGCAGCCACTTCTGAGTGCGGTTGATTCCCAACTGCAAGATTGTATTGTGAGATTTGAAAAACATCGGACGGAACTTTTGCACCGCCAACAATGACAACAAGCGGACGATCACGTCGGATGGTGGGTGTTACCTCTCTGAAAGAAGCCCCATACATTGTGAGGTGAACGGCTACTCCGGGAGGATTACCATCCATCCCTTGAGTAACAAAACGACGAAGCCAAGCCATTGGACTCTTGATGTGCTTGATCTTCATGTCACCGCCAAATCGTTGGTTGACAGATGTGATGTTTTCTTCCATCTTACCGTCTTCATCACCTGAAAAGAGGAACTCTTGGGCACCAAGAGCCCGAGCAACTAAAGCCAGATGTGTCGTAATTCGTGGATCTCTTCCAAGACGATAACCGAGGCGGAGAATTGTCACACCATGCTCGGACATAAAGCGGCCTTGCAGACATCATTGATGAATGGTGAGGTTCAATCGTCCAAGACAAGAGGTTGGCTCGATTCAGAGGCACGGTTTGGAGGCGTCAATTCAATGTCCTCATGAGCTTCGAGGAATCGTCGCAACCAAAGAAGAAGAGAAGCATCAACAATGAGATGGCCACCATATATCACGCCAAGCGAAACCAAAGACAGACGACCAGTCCTCCACAGACCTTCTTCAAGACTAAGGGAATCTGAAAGCAAAGCGGTAACAATCGGCTCACCAACGTAGAGGGCCACGAAAATAATCATTACACCAGAGAAGATTGACGGTACAAGTGAACCCAATTCCCTGCTAAAGTCTCCAAAGACAGAGTACAGGAACGCTAAGGCCATTACCAACAATGCAACTTCGTTGAAGTCAAGACCGAGGAACTTTGAGACACCGACCTCCATATCATCTGAACCTGAACTGATCACCAGCCACCAAAAGAGAAGTGAAACCGTTATGATTCCAGCACCCCATTTGGCCCTGCTTGAGAGCATGTTGAAAATAGCAGGCTTATCGAATATGTTCATTCGAAGCGCAAGTCGTTCTGCTAACTCGATGTGTGCTTCGCTGATGTTGGCTTCCCCCCCAACAACATCATGTCCACTCATAGAATCGTTGTTCTCTAACTCGGACATGCAAATCCCTTGAGTATGAGCCCTTATGAATCCATCCGTCATAGGATGCCTAATGGCCAAAACCTCAAGACCCTTTTCTCTCCGCCGGGAAACGGAAACTCCCGGCATAATGGGTATTCTAAATGCTACTCCAGATTCGTTCCACGGCCCTTCAAGGCAAGCATCGGTTGAGCAAGCCATTTCGAATGGATTAGCAATGATTCAAAACGGCTCAGATATCTTAGACATCGGAGGCGAGAGCACACGACCAGGTTCTGAACCTGTGACTCTAAGCGAAGAAATTGAGAGGGTTATCCCGATTATAGAAGGACTCTGTGATCAGGCTGATAATCCACAGATTTCAATCGACACAAGAAATGTAGAAGTTGCAAGGAGAGCAATTGAAGCAGGTGCATCAATGATCAACGACGTTTCTGGATTAAGAGATGATGCCATGAAGAATCTCGTGCTTGACACAGGTGCTTCTGTCTGTATCATGCACATGCTAGGAGATCCAAAAACGATGCAATCGAATCCCGTCTATTCGGACGTCGTCGAGGAAGTATGTTCTGAACTTCAACGAAAGGCAACTGAACTTATCGATGCAGGACATCCCCCCGAATTGATTTGTCTGGATCCTGGAATTGGATTTGGAAAAACCCTTCAACATAACATCAAATTACTGCAGTCCCATGAAACACTTCGCGGAGAACACAACCTAGCCCTGCTGTGGGGTGTTTCCAGAAAGTCCATGATCGGCCAGATTACTGGACATGAACAATCTGAGGATCGGTTGTACGGGACACTTGGAGTTGCAGCTTATGCACATCAAGAAAACATTGATTGGTTGCGCGTACATGACGTGCAAGCACATACTGACTTACTTTCAGTAATGCGTAAACTTAGTTAGTTCACGCCACCGCCAATAAATCCGGCAGCGGCAAACCAAGCCCCGAGCATACTCCCAAGATTGGTTAATGCTGTGACCAAAAGAACACGTCCTGCTGGATTACTCCAAAATCCACCAATGGATGTACCTTTGAGAAATTGTTGTAGATCTTCCGCTGTCGGTTCTGCTATTTTGAGTTGAACATATCCAGCAAACCAACCCGCTGCTAAGGCTGGATTGAGAGATGTAATCGGACTCGCAAGTGCTGCAGTGAGGATGGCTAATGGGTGACCTCGAGCAATGATGCATCCAATCGCTGCAAAAACTGCATTGAATAATGTCCAAATTGTAAGCATCTTGACAATATCAATCGAGTCGTTATTCCATAACGAGAAACCAACCAAACCCATTACGATAAGTGGGATTGCAAAAGGAAGGACCTTTGCGAGTAAGCCTCTTCTTGGAACCGTTGATAATTCGGTCATTTCAGTATCACTGAGTGGAACATATCCTTCTAATGTACGTGCAATCCCTTTCAGATGACCAGCTCCAACAACGACAAGCATCTTTCCATCGGTCTTGGATTTCATAATCTTTTCAGCGATGTATCGATCTCGTTCATCGATGAGCACTTCTCCAGCACCGGGGGAGAACTCTTTCAGTTCGTCCATCATCGAAGAGAGAAGATCAGAGTCTGCAAGCATTTCTTCAAGATTGACATCATCATCAAGTTCTTCTTCATCTCCAAACAGGGAAAAAAGAAGTCGGAAACGCTCTCTCCACTTCATTTTCTTCCAAGCACGCTTCATTGTTACTTGTATGTCTCTGTCAACAAGTGCAACATCGAGGTTCGCAGCCTTGGCCGTTTCAACTGCTGCCAAGAGTTCGGCACCAGGCTCTTGGCCTTCATTGATCCCCATTCTTCTTTGTTCGGCACCCAACATAGCTTGCATCAGAACCATCGGTGCTTTTCCTTCTTTGATGACTCTAAGCAAGCCTTCCTTGTCAAGACGGCGTCCTTCAACAAGTGCATCATGTCGCGATTTACAGAGTTCAACACCAACGACTTCAGGCTGATATTCTGAGATTTGTGACTTAACAGCTTCAACAGATGCAGTAGCCACGTGAGCAGTTCCAAGTAATCTCAATGTTGGAGTCACGTCAATGAAAGGAGTAGAGGCTGTCAAGAGAAATCCTCCTGTGCAAAGATGGTTCGAAGATGTTCAGCCATAGTTTCAAGAATTTCATTTCCTTTCACATCAACATCTGCAAACTCTTCAAAACCGAGTGTTTCAAACAAAATTTGTCCACCAGCAAGTCCTTTGTGACCTCCTGCCTGACCGTCAGAGAAGTGTTTGGATAATACGAGTCCTAGGTGCAGATTTTCTCTACGACTACGTGCAGAGAGCAAGACCTTGTTTCGTTGGATTCCATAGACGACAACGACTTCAGTCTCTTTTGTAGCGAATAAAAAGTCAGCAACTTGAGACAGATCATCTCGACTCTTGAGTGATGAAATCGGTGCGAGAATGAGAGTCCCTTCATGTTTCTTATTCGCTAATGCTTGCGTGAACGTATCAAGCGTATCTTGGCTCTTTAGAGGTGCTTCTATAGAGGCAAGGAGTTCTGAATCAACCCACGTATTCAACCACATTAACGCACGTAGATCGACGGGATTGAAGGAACGAGTAAATGAGAGCGTATCCGTTCGAATACCAAATGAAAGAGCAGTTGCAAGGCGTGGAGTCATATCCACACTCATGTTCATGAGGAGATTAGCAATTAACGAAGAGGTGGCAGAGTATTCTGGTCGCAAAAAGGCGACATCAGCAGAGACTGGCTTATCCGAGGCGTGATGATCAATGATGATGTGAGGGACACATTCCTCTGGCAGGACGTTGTTTGCTCCTGGTTGATGGAAGTCAACTGTTACAATACAATCTGCTTCATTGAGGACATCACTCAGTTCCCAGTCGAGAATAATACGACGAAGAGGAATTTCAAGAAGTCGAACCATGGCCTGATTTTGCTGATGCTCAATCAGACCACCATGGTATATTGTTGGAATATGGCCAAGTGACGTACAGAGGGCTTCCATTGCCAGTGCAGAGGCAAGAGCATCAGGATCGGGATTATCATGGCAAAAGATGGCAACCTTGGATTCTTTAGACAATCCTTTGAGATACGTTTCGAGAACTTTTGCACCTGCATGACGCTCCCAAGAACGAATCTTTTCACGGTAAGCTGCAGCAATGATTTCATCGGTATCAATACCGTCAACTGAATCATCAATACCCTCAGATTCAGTTGTGAGAAGAGGTACATCTGGCCACCGTCCTTTGAGAGCAAGCAATGGAACGGAATCACTGAGCACTTCAGCATCCACGAGAATAACTGCAGTGGGGTGATGGCCACTATCTGGCAATTCAGCAGCAAGCATTTGATTGGGAAGTGGAAGTACTTCGCATTCGCCCACGTCCTCAACGATTCCCATCTTTGATGCAAGTCCTACGATTCGTGTAAGTCTTCTCTTAGAGCACCAACGGGCCAGTTCTATGGCAAGAGAACTGTGACCGATAACGAGGAACATCAACGACTCTCCCTTCAATCAACTTGAGTTGATTCGTTTGAATCCTTCCTCTCAAAAGGAAATTACAACGTTCTCTCGCTCGATTCCCTTCACTTCGAAAAGGTCTCTGCGGACACATCCTTTCATTCCTGCAACGAAATTTGTAGGAATCATTTGAATTGCGGCATTGAAATTTGTAGCGGATGCGTTGTAGAATTCTCTTCGGTCAGCAACTTGGTTTTCAAGTGCGACAAGTTGTCTCTGAAGATCGAGGAAGTTCGCATTTGCTTTCAAGTCAGGATATTGCTCGGCAACCATGTTAATTCGTGGGATAAGGCCTGCTAGTGTGCTTTCTGCAGCACCAACCCCTTTGACATCTCCTTGAGCCAATGCACCGGCTGCTGCTTGTCGTGCTACTGCAAAGGAATCAAAAATTTCTTTTTCATGCGCCGCATATCCTTTTACAGTTGCAAGAAGGTTTGGAATCATGTCATATCGTTGCTTGAGCAATACATCGATATCAGCCCATGATTTGTTAACATTTTCTTCAAGACGTACTAATCGATTCCATGTTGAGAAGAACCAAATTATAACGACAAGAAGAACAAATCCTCCGACGATTAAACCAATTAACATTGCAGACATATCCCTAACCCTGATACTAAACCATATCAAGGTATTGTAAAACTCCGCTGATATGATATGCAACAACAATATCCAACAACCATGGACGCAGTGACAATCGCCCTTGTCTTGCTTGGCAGTGCCTCCATTGGATTCTTATTTGCGCCCCTTGGATTAGGCGGAGGTTTACTTTTTGCCCCACTCCTTCACTACGGAGCAGGATGGGAAATTGACGGAGCATTACTGATCGTTTCACTTGGACTATCAGGAACTGTTGCCTATGGTTCAGGATTGCGGCATCGCAAAGAAGGGTTCTATTCGGATATTCGACTCAAAGAAAGCATTGTTGGAGCCATTCCAGGGGCGATCATAGGTGTCGTTATTGTTGCCACTCTAAGTGGCTCTTTTGAGGTTCTCTTCAAAACTCTTAGCCTCATTTTTGTCACATGGGCAATCATCAAAACACTACGTACACGCAGCAAAAAAGACTCAACTGAAGAGAATTCATCAACAACTCCGTTGCGCATTGGTGTCGGAATTGGAGGCATGTTGTCATCTGTTCTCGCAATTGGTGCTGGTGCAATCTACGTCCCAGTTCTCAGAGCGTATGGCGCTCTTCCTTCACGTACTGCTATTGGAACCAGCCTTCATATCATGATGTGCGTGATTCCTCTCTCGATTATAGCTCACTTATTCGCTTTGAAAGATGGACAATGGGATGTCCTTGAATCAAACCTCATACTCATACTCATGCTGCCATTCGTTGTAATCATTGCAGCGAACATTGGAGCGAGAGTTGGAATTGCAAACGTTTCAGAACAACGCATAATGCAAGTCTTTGTTTGTATTCTTTTCATTATAGGCCTACGATATGCCATCGATCTAACAAATCGAGTGCCCTAAACGGACAACAATGTCATTCAAGAAAAGATGGCATCATTGATTTCTTCGCGAGAAACAGAACAAAACTCTCCCTCTTCAAGGTTGAAATCATCCAATTGCATACCTTCAGTTCCAAGACGGTGCAACTGAGTAACATGATTATCAAGGGAAGTAAACATCCTGCGTATCTGACGCTTTTTGCCCTCATCAATGGTGAGTATTGCACACGATTTATGCTCTAATTCGATGGTTGCAGGACGGGTTTTGAACTGTTCACGCGAACCGTATTCAACCACAGAAACAGATACACCTTTACGGATTGATTCGAGTTGTCGCTCAGTAATTTTAGATTCAGTTTCAACACGATATGTTTTCCTAATTTTCTTCTCTGGATCGGTGATGGAATGGACTAATTTTCCATCGGTTGTAACTAAGAGAAATCCTGTGGTCTCTTCATCAAGACGGCCAACAGTGACCAATGTCTCATAGACAGAAGGGTCAACAGCACCTCTAAAGAGTTCATAGACAGAAGTCTTGTTGAGTTCAAGTTCCTGTGAGTTTAAGCGTGAACAGATGTATCCTGCTGGCTTGTTGAGAAGGAAATACACATCATTCGAAGGAAGAAATAATTCAGTCCCTCTGTACTTCACAGAACGCTTAGCGGGGTTGAATTCGTAAGCTATGTTCTTGACAATTGAATCATTGACCGTTACATCTCCATCCCAAATTGCCTTTTTGACATCACCTTTGGATGAGAACTCCCCACATTTTGAGAGGAACTGATGGAGTCTTATCTTCATTAAACAGCGGTGTACATCATTTGTTCATAGCAGTTCCTCTGTGAAAGAGGATTATGTCTGCTTCATCAACGCTTAACTCGAGCAAGATAACATAGAACAGCCAATTTTATGACGTGCCCATTCAGGTCGCTTTTGAAACCATTTTTCTTCAAACTCAACTTGCTCATCATATGGCTTTTGAAGCAGAGTATAGAGTTCCTTACAAACCGACAGGTCTCCTGATTCTGCAGCATCAATCGCTAACTGTGCCATCCAGTTCCTTAGAACATACTTCGGATTAGAAGAGAGCATTGCTTTGCGATCTGGGTTCGAATGAACTCGCTGCCACCATGTCAAAAGCCATGCATTCCATTCCTCGGTTGGAATGGTTGTAGGATCATAAAATGCATCGACGAGAGATTGAATTGTTGGTTCTTGAATCGAGGATAACAGTCTGAAGAATATCGTCATATCAGTTTCCACTCGTTGAAGTAATTCGTTCAGATCTCGAATTAAGGATTCATCATCAGTTCTAAATTCATCTAAACCAAGTTTCATTGCCCACATTTTGTTTTGGTACGTCGAATATGCGTTTGTATATGCATCAAGTACATCGTGTAAGAGGTCAGGTTGGTCCATTATTGGAACCATTGCTTCGAGTAAACGGGCTACATTCCAAGCTCCAATTTGCGGTTGTTGGCCGTAACGATATCGTCGAGTACGCAGATCCGTTGTATTCGGCGTCCATCCAGGATTGTAATCTTCCAGCCATCCATATGGACCATAATCGATTGTGACCCCATGTATTGACATATTATCCGTATTCATAACGCCGTGAACAAAACCAACACGCATCCAGTGGGATATCATCAATGCAGTTTGCTCAGCAACATGACTCAACCACTGCACAAGCCCCTCATCGCTCGTCACATCATGCTCTGGAAAGTGATGTTTTACGGTGTGTTCCAGTAACGAATTGAGCGTAGGTATGTCTCCCATAGCAGAGTGGATTTGAAAACTTCCAAAACGAATGAAACTTGGTGCCACTCTGCAAACAACAGCTCCTGGTTCGTGGGCTTGATTGCCGTCATACATCATGTCCCGAAGAACCATTTCACCTGTTGAAACCAGAGAAAGTGCCCGAGTAGTAGGAACTCCTAGATGGTGCATTGCTTCACTGCATAAGAACTCTCTAATCGATGAACGTAATACTGCTTTTCCATCAGCAAATCGTGAGTAGGGAGTTGCTCCTGCTCCTTTCAATTGTAATTCAAGGACTTCATTTTGTAGTTGAACTTCACCAAGAGTGATGGCTCTTCCATCACCGAGTTGTCCTGCCCAATTACCGAATTGGTGGCCTCCATACCGCTGTGCATAAGGATCCATCCCCCCAACAACTTGTCCACCTCCGAGTACAACTTCATCGAACGTATCAAGACCGAGTTGAGTCGCCATTTCAGATGACCAAAGTAAGAGTTCAGGATTTGGAGCCGGGCTAGGTTCTACTCGAGACCAACAGGCATGTGGAACTTGGCGCGCATGCCCACCAGTAACTGAATCGCCTGGTGTTTCATCGAGAAATCGACGAACCCATGTTAGCGACTGGAGGGTGCCCATGGTCATGTGACCTATGGTTCACCCTTGAATGTGTCACTCTAACCATGAAGGTCAGGGTTGGAATCCAGGGAAGTATTGAGCAGTATAACTTGCAGCTGATTCAGATGGATAGCCTTGTGCAACCAGTCCGTTGTAGTATTCTCTCGCAGGATCAGGTTGAGCAACAGGTGGCGCTACTACTGCCTGTGCATATGTTTGAGTTTCAGTGGGTTGAACATACGGATTTTGTTGAACTGCCGGCATAACCACTTGTTGTTGCATTGGTTGATGCATAGCAACATCTGGAATTTGTTTTACCATGCCTTCTCCTTTTCGAGTCATCATGAAACCTGCTCCTGCCAGGATTAGAACGACAAGGCCATAGACGACGAGCATCAGAGGACTGACGAAGAAATTCTCTTCATCTGATTCAACTGGTTCTGGTTCAACGAATACATGTGTAAATGGATCGTCAGGGTAAGCATCTGCTCCATCTGCAAGTGTCCAGTTTGTATCAGGATCAGAATACCCATCTCCATCTGCATCAGGGCAACCGAAGCGGTCGAATTTAGAGAATCCCTTGACAGCAGGACAACTATCACCTTCGAAGCCAGTTCGTTCATCACCGTATCCATCAGCATCAGTATCCAGCCATTGTGTGGATTCGAGTCTGAACTCATCTGCACCGTTGACAACAGTCCATGAGAGTTCAGGGTCTGAACGACCATCCCCGTCAGTATCGGTACAGCCGAGACGATCAATGGTTGAATTGCCTGCAATGTTGATGCAACCATCAGGATTTACTCCGGATTGATTGTCACCATAGCCATCACCATCGGCATCGACCCATTGCGTAGCCTCGCCTGGGAAGGCATCTTGCACATCCCACCATCCGTCTCCATCAGAATCAGGACAGCCAAGAATTCCGTTTTGCCAACTTGTACCTGGTTGCATTGGACAAGCATCTTGATCGGATGCACCTGAGATGAGTTCTCCAACCCAGTTTTCAGGCCTGTCAAACCAAGTTCCGTTTGCGTAATTGTCACCAAAGCCATCCTCATCGAAGTCAGCCCATTGTGTAGCATCACTTGGGAAAGCGTCTGCACCACTGTCCACACCCCATCCTGCTGTTGGAGTAGACAAGCCATCACCATCTGCATCAACGCAACCAAATCGGTCTACTGTAGAGGTTCCTGGAGTCTCTGGGCAAGCGTCAGCAGGAGTACTACCGAGGTTATCTCCGTAGCCATCACCATCAGAGTCACTCCAAACAGTTGGGTCTGTAGGTAGATCATCGATTGTATCCGCCCAGCCATCGCCATCACCATCAGGGCAGGCATTAAGACCACCATCAGTGGAGTTTCCAGCTTGGTTTGGACAGTCATCAGTTGTATCCGACCACATGTCTCCATCTGAGTCGAGACAACCATCAGTGCCCATTGTAGAGGTTCCAATCACTGTTGGACAATCATCTGCTGCGTCTTCAAATCCATCACCATCATCATCTGTATCTTCATCAGAATCTCGGCATCCATCACCATCCATATCTGTGGTTGAATCAGAAACCCATGTTGGGCGAGGTGGAGCAAAACTTGTTCGTGGACATGTATCGTCGACATCAAGAACGCCATCATTGTCGTCATCAGTATCTTCGGATGTATCATCCTTGCATCCATCATTATCCCAATCTGTTGAAGAAGCTGGATCGTTAAAGTCACGGGAACTGGTCCAATTGAATTCTCCATTGCGAGGACAATTATCAGGGAAGTTATCAGTAAGGCCATCGTTGTCATCATCTGAATCACAAGCATCCCCTTCAGAGTCACCATCGGTATTTGCTTGGTCTGAATTTGAGACGGTTGGGCAGTTATCTGGAGCAGAATCTAGAACGCCATCTCCGTCGGTATCTTTGAGAGATGCAGGATCAAATACCCATGCATAAACATCACGCAATCCGCCAGATGTGACGGCTTTGCCCTTGTGAGTCATCGATCCAGAAAACGAACCTGAAATTCCGATGTAATCGGAATTGTTCGCAGCCATGGCGAAAACGTAGTCATACTGAGAACCACCAACGCGTTCAATCCAGTCGACTGCACCATATGGAGAAAGTCCGACGACGAAACCATCGTGATTTTGATTTGAAAGTGATTTTGATCCGGCATAGAAGGTTGTGGTGAGATAACCGCCAAAGGTAACACCACCATTAGAGGTAATTGCCATTGCTTGAGGTTCGTCAGTAACGCTTGTTCCTGAAACTGTAACCCAACTATTTGCTTGGTTTACTGCGCTCTTCGCGATAAAGATATCATTACCGCCGTGAGTAGCAGTTGCTGTCCAACCACCGCTTGAAAGAGTGCCACCGAAGGAACCTGAAAGATAGGTATTGCCGTTACCGTCAATCTTCATTTGTATGACAATCGTGTTCTGGTTGCTTGTTCCCATTCCAGTGAGCCCTAGGACAATACCACCTGTATCAACTTCAACAATTACAGCATCGAGGCTGCCTACTGCGACGTATGTGTTGGTTCCCCATTGAGCGATGCTATCAGTCACAGTTGCGATTTTCACTCCGTTTGAGGGAGTGAGCGCCATATCGAAGACACTGTCTGGACCAATGCCGCCACCGTTGATAACCCAACTTATTGTGCCTTGATTTCCATCATACTTTGCTACAAACACGTCTTGGCTTGTAGCGTTGAGACTTATTCCGCCGAAGTCAGTTTCGCCTTGGAAGGTTCCTGTAACATACAGATTACCCATCATATCGACTTGCATAGCCGCAACGCGGCTGTTCTCACCAGTTCCGTTTACCAATGTGGAGAAACTCTTTGCCCACATCCAATTACCAGTAGGGTCTGCCTTAGCCATGAATCCTTCAAGGTGGGAACCGGAGTTGGTGTTTGTGATGACTGTGTTTGGATTCGGAGCCCCAAAGGCGATTTCACCATAGAAATATCCTGAGATAAAGATCTCACCAGCCATTCCAATCGTGATATCCGTCAAGAACGAGAGCCCACCACCGCCGTAATTGTGATCAGCTGAGATAAGTTTGCTCCAAGCACCTTGATCATCCATAATGGCAAGGAAGAATTCACCATATCCAATTACGTTGTAAGGAGAAGACGGCGAAAGTGTTTGAGTACCATAGGTGAGAGTTCCGTTCTTGAATTCAGAACCTATGACCCATCCACCGGTTGGAAGAGCTTCAATATGTTCACCGTCTTCGTTTTCTGATCCAGAACCCGCAGCAAGTAGCGACGTAGCTGAACGACCAGAAGTAAGCAGAGGTTCATCAGAACTCGTATCTTTCGTAAGCACCTCAGAATGAACTGGTTGCTGGATTGCTAGAAGCGAAGTCAGCATCAAGGCTGTCAAAAGTAGGGCTGTTGCTGCATTAACACGCGTGCGCATGTTTGAGCCATGCCCTTAACAGACATCAAGCCTTTCATTTGTCGAGTTAGACAAATCAGGACATATTGTCATCGAGTTGAAGCAATTCGCTGTCACCTGCATCTACGACGCATAGGGTGGAGATACTGAATGGCTTACCACAGGCGACACCGAGATCACGGTTGACGATGTGTGCTTGATGCACAGTGACTTCAGGGTGTTTTGCCCGAAGGTCATCAATGTAATCAGATGGGCAGTTGGCGGCAACGACCACCAATCGTGCTTCCCCTCGTGCGCAAGCACCGAGGGTTTGTCGTTGTCCAAATAGTAGGCTACCAGTTGTTTTTGCTGTTTTTAATTGTCGGCTTAGATCCATTTTTAGTTCCTCCATTCTCTACATGTGTTTCTCATGGTTGGAATCATTCCTCAGGGATATAGAACAACTCAACGCTACCTGTTCCCAGGGAAATTGGTTGTCCAACGATAATGTTCTCTGCAACACCGGTGAGACGGTCTGTTTCACCAATGATACCTGCCTTGAGCAAGTGGTTAACTGTGACTTCGAAAGCAGCACGAGCAAGAATACTGTGCTTGGTTCCTGAAACACCGTGTCGGCCAATCGCACGTACTTCACCTTCGGAGGTCATGACGTCTGCAACCATGAGGAGGTGGCGAACATCGACTTCAAGACGAGCACTGAGCAGAGTTGCTTCAAGTTCGTTAATGATTGCTTGACGAGCTGATTCAATACCAAGATAGTTGAAGATCTCGATGATGTTGTTCGTATAGGTACGAGAACGATCAATTGATTCAATTTCACTTACTCGTGAAAGATTTGAACCGATGGTCGAGAGATAGTATTCTCCAGCTTTGTCATCGTATTGTACGTTCGCACGTTCGATGCTAGGGATACCCTTCAAACGCATGTCACGAATCTTTTCTTCAAGTTGTAGAAGCATGGTATAAGACGGAGGATTATCTTGCAGGTCAGCAAGATCTTCTTCGTTGTGAACACCAGGAATAATTGTAAGTGTACTTGGGTTCTTTTCCTTATCAGCTTGTACAAAGAGACGAAGTGCTCGCTCAAGTTTGTCCTTGACTTCCATTCCAGTCATGTTCTTTTGCTTGAGATTTCCTTTGTTCAGTTTGAGAACAAGTCGTCGTTGAGCAACGTCTGTTTCAATCTGAGAAATGTTGGCTGTCGTAGTAATCTCAAGAGAAGCCGCAAGTTTCTGTGCTTCTTCAGGAGAATTCTTGTCAGGCATCAAACGAATGATCATTGTCGGTGTACTTGGTACCTTACGTGCATCGACAATCTCGATAATACGAGGTAGACCTTGTGTGACGTTGACTGTTGCAACACCCGCATAGTGGAACGTACGCATGGTCATCTGTGTACCAGGCTCACCAATGGATTGAGCAGTGATAATTCCTGCTGCTTCGAATGGATCGATACTGGCTTTGTCCAGAGCATTGTATGCATCGTTGATAACTGCAGCTGCTTGCTTCTTCGTCAACTTCTTGAGTCCACGCTTGTGGATTGCAAGGGTCATGTCGTGAATGATTTTGCCGCTGAATCGATTTGTACCCATGTCATCAACTGCTGCATGAAGTGCCTGGAAGACCTTATCATCAGCAAGTTCATCATCAAAGGAACGAAGTTTCTTCTCGACGTTATAGATATCGAGATCAACTGCAGTCTTTGCACGAGAACGAGTTCGAGTTCCTCTTGCTCGCATCTTACGAACTTGAGTGACCGGACCTGTTGCTTCAGAACCGCTTGCACGGTTTTTCTTCATAGCTCCATCAATGGTTCCACGGATTGTGGCTGATGTTTCTGAATCAGTTTCACAAATCTGAGCAATTTCTTGAGCAGTGAGAATCTTGACGTCATCCCACTTACGATCGTTTGCTAGTGTGTGAGCAAAGTTTTCTGCAATGCCCAAATCCATGAGCTTCTTCTTGGTTGCACTCTTAACGACCATCAGTTTTCACCTCCATCGAAATCGACCTCGGTAGACTCATCGTCCCATGCACCAAGGTCCTCTTCACGTTCTTCACGCTCTAGGCTTTCACGAGTAACAACTGTTACTCCGTCAGTTCCAAGAGCACCATCGATGATAACATCGATGTTGAAAGCGGATCCGTGAACACCACGGCTTGGGTCAATTCCATCTTCACCATAGGAGAATTGGATAATTCGGTTCGCTGTGTTTCGAACGGAGAGCATATCGTCGTTGAAGACCTTGAGGTCATCCATTGCGTTAATCAATCGGCGTTGCATGTAACCAGACTTAGAAGTACGAACCGCTGTATCGACCAGAGATTCTCTTCCAGAAACGGAGAGCATAAAGAACTCCGTTGGTTCAAGACCACGCTTGAAAGAACCGGAGATGAATCCACGGTCTTGTGCACCACGGCCTCCACGCTTGAAGTGAGGAAGAACACGGTCGTCATATCCACGTTCGAGACGCTTACCACGAACCTTTGCTTGTCCAATTGAACCAGCCATCATGTTCAGGTTATCCATTGAACCACGAGCACCAGAAATTGCCATGTTAACAGCAGCATTGGTTGAACCAGATTGGTTCAATTCGTTCTTAGCAACGTCACCAGCGGCTTGCTTTCCTTCATCGAGCATAACCATGATGTTCTCTTCGAGAGTTTCACGCATTGTTCGACCAGCACGAGGTTCGTACTTTCGAGGATCGCCCTTAGCAGATTCAAAGTGTGCAAGTTCCTTGTTGACAAGTTCACCTGCTTCAGCGTTTGCTGCATGGATAGCGTCAAGCGCTTCAGTCGTCAAATCTTCGTCATCAATACCAGTTGTAAATCCGAGGGAAGTACAAGCAGCAATGGTAAGTCGTGTGAATTCATTCAAGAATTGAGCACCCTTTTCTGAACCATTTGTTTGAACAATAGCGTCCAACAAACGACCGTCTTCAGCACCGATTGCCCGCTTGTCGAGTGTTCCCGTAACGTTTCCGTTGCGGACGTGAACTTCGTCGCGGCTTCTGGACATGAAGTGCAGGTTGATGTTGTCTGGAACAATCAAAGAAATCAAGTCGTGACCTCTGAATGCATCCTTTCCGTTTTCATCCTTGATGATTTCAGGAAGTTCACCTGTGTAGTCAATGCTTCCGAGCATCTCAAGACCATGAGACTTGAGAACGGTTGTTCCAGGACGGGAGAGAAGGTAAGCACCAGAAATGTGATCGTGGATACCGCCGATAACCGCTCCACCATAACGAGGTGTGAGAATGTGTTCTTGAACTCTCATCAGAATCTTAGCTTCAGCACGGGCTTCTTCAGATTGAATAACGTGAAGGTTCATTTCGTCACCGTCGAAATCTGCGTTGTACGGAGTACATACAGCCAAGTTAAATCGGAATGTTTTTCCTTCCATGACACGTACTTCGTGAACCATCATCGACATTCTGTGAAGAGATGGTTGTCGGTTGAAGATGGCAACGTCCCCATCGATAAGATGGCGTTCGACTTGCATACCTGGCTTAGGATTACCACGTACGTCAACAGTTGAAAGTCGGTCTTCGACAGGTGTTGGCATGTCGTATTCATCGTCAGGGCTACCACAGTGTGGGCAGCGGACTTCAAGATGTGCAGGGAACGGTTCTGGGTCCGGATTGTCTGCTTGACCAAGTTCGTGCAACCATCGGTAATGGAGAACTGCACGAGGATCGTCTTCAGGCAGAGGGTGACCGTGAGCATCTTCACCACGAAGGTTACGAAGTGTTGCTTCATCATCAACCAAGTAGGTCAAGTCATCTAGGCCGCTTCCTTCAAGGTTCTGAATTTCACGAATAACCAAACCTGGCAAGAAGTTTGGAGCAAAGAGAACTTCGTTTAGATCGTGTCGTAGACCAGGATATGGTTGGCTCTTGAGTGTGTCACCAGAGTGGCATTCAGGATTGTGGCATCGGAAACCAGCGTTGATCAAACGGCTTCGAGCATTGATTCGAACACGTCGACCGTCACCACGGACGATGTAGTTTACACCAGGGTGAACATCAGGTCCACGAAGAATCATTTGTCGCATCTGTTCACGGTTACGGAGTGTAACACGGATAGGTACGGTCAATTCCTTTGCAACCTTCTTAGGTACACCAACTTCGTTGATTCCAAGGTATGGGTCAGGAGAGATAACTGAACGAGCACAGAAGTTAACACGCTTACCGGAAAGGTTTGAACGGAATCGTCCTTCCTTACCCTTGAGACGTTGTGTTAGTGTCTTGAGTGTACGGCCAGATCGATGACGTGCTGGAGGAATTCCAGATGTTTGATTATCGAAGTAGGTTGTAACGTGGTATTGGAGGAGTTCCCAAAGATCTTCAACGATCAGTTGAGGTGCACCAGAGTCACGGTTCTCTTGCAGACGTTGATTGATACGTAGAACGTCAACCAACTTGTGCGTCAAGTCGTCTTCTGAGCGATCTCCACTGTCGAGTGTAATCGATGGTCGAACAGTGATTGGAGGAACAGGTAGAACCTTCAAAACAGTCCATTCAGGTCGGTTTTGCTTGTCCATTCCAATGAAAATCAAGTGTTCCGGAGGAATACTTGCGAGCCATTCACGGACGTCACGAGGATTCATCTTTCTCTCAGTCTCTTTTCCACCAGTTGTTGCATTCTCGGTCTTCTCCTTGAATGTGGTTGGTTTGTCGAGACGGATTTCTCCTTGTAGAGATCCACAGTGCATGCAGGTACGTCGGTTCTTTGCAGATGCAATCTTTTCGACTTCCTTGATGATGCTTGAGAATTCAGTTGAACCAACACCGTGCTTGGTGATGATATCACGGATACGGGCACGGTAGTAATCCTGTTCAGAAAGCTCTGGGTTGGAAGGGTGAGTTTCCTTTGCAGAGTGAAGTAGAACGTTACTGCAAGAGTTGCAGGTCGACTTCAATGCTGTCTTGATGAGGTTTACGAAACCGATGTGAATAACCGGAAGTTCAAGTTGGATGTGTCCAAAGTGACCGGGTGATTCGTCGTACTTACAGTTGTCAGTTGGACAGACCAAACCTGGTTCGATGACACCCATGTGGGAATCCATCAATCCTTGGTTGTATGGGCGTCCGTCGTCCTTGTAAGTATCTGGGGTCTTGACTTCCACAGATGACATCTTACGGATTTCACTCGGGTCCATCAAGCTGAAGCGAATTTGTGCAATTCGCTTTGGGATTAGTGTTGTTCTTCTGCTCATCTTCGGTCCTCCAGTTCTAGTCTCATGGCAACCCCGAGACTCTTCATTTCATCCAGTAGAAGTTTGAATGCATAGGAAGTCTGTACCTTGTAGACTTCTGCACCATCTCCATGAACTGGACTGACGTAGGTTCGGCGTTTTGGATCGTACCATGCAATGTGCCCAGATTGAGCACATACGAACATGTCAATTCCGTCAGACTCATCGAGTAGACGGTCCTTGATGACCATAGAAGCACCGTGTGCAATCAGACAGTCACGTTCCATCTCACCAAATCGAAGACCACCTTGACGGGCACGTCCTTCGGTTGGTTGACGGGTAAGAATTTGAACACGTCCACGGGAACGGGCGTGAATCTTGGAACTGACAAGATGGTGGAGTCTCTGATAGTAGATACATCCAACGAAAATCTCAGCAGGGTATGATTCTCCAGTTTCTCCGTTAACCATTGTTTCACGGCCTGTGTGTGCAAGTCCGTTTCGGATAAGACCATCACGTAGGCTGCTTTCCTTTTCTCCACGGAATGCAGTACCGTCGATACGACGTCCTTCCATTGCACCGACTTTACCACCGATCATTTCCAGAACGTGGGCTACAGTCATACGGGATGGAATAGCGTGAGGGTTGATAATCAAATCAGGAACGACACCGTCTTGTGTGAATGGCATATCTTCAGGCTCAACGAGTCTTCCGATAACACCCTTCTGTCCGTGACGTGATGCGAACTTGTCTCCAACTTCAGGAATCTTGTGGCTTCGAACCATTACACGAACCAAACGACCGGAGTTGTCTGATTCAGTGACGTATACGTTGTCGACCCATCCCTTCTCTCCGTGGCGGACGAGCATCGAGGATTCTCGGCGCTCTTGAGCCATGAGGAAAGCCCCACTGTTTGATTCTTCGAGGAATCGAGGTGGGCTTGTCTTTCCGACAAGGACGTTTCCGCCTTCCAAGTATGTTTCTGGGAGAGGCAATCCGTCGTCTTCGAGATGGAAGTATGCTTCAGCAGGCTTCAATCCTTTGACTTCAGTAAGCTTGTTTCCGGGCTTTTCGATCTCTTCAACTTGACCACCAGGGAATCGGCGGCGTTCTGCGTTGTAGGTTCTGTTGAAGGTTGAACGTCCAAGACCACGGTCGACGGACGCACGATTCATGATGACAGCGTCTTGCATGTTGTAACCGTGTAGAGACATGATTGCAACGATGAAGTTCTGACCACCAGGTCGCTCGTCGAAGTTTGTGGTCTTCATTGCGTCTGTGCGGACAATAGAACGGTGTGGGTAGTGCAAGATGTGAGCACGAGTGTCTGGGCGCAGACGGTAGTTTGAGCTTGGCAGACCAAGTGATTGCTTGACCATTGCAGTACCACCGGTAACACGAGGAGTTGAGTTGTGTTCTGGGTATGGGATGAGAGATGCACAAACACCGAGAACCAATTGTGGATCGATTTCGACGTGAGTGTGTTCTGCTCCAAAGAGGAGTGGAACTTCCAACTTAGCAATTTCAATGGAACCATTAGGCATTCGAACTTCTGCTTCGAGGATAGCCTTGGCCTCTCCAGGCTCTCCGAGGTTAGCCCAGCGAATCTTCTCGTGAGTAACTGGACGGCCAGAGAATTTCCCTTCAGGAACAGTTTCTGGAAGAACGAACGGACGTGGAGCGATGTAGAGGTCTTCTTCTTCCTCAGCATCTACCCATTCGACGATACCATCATTGACGAGATCCTTGAAGGTAATGTTACCTGCAGCGAGATCGACGAGATGATGATTTTCAAGACGAGGTGTACCATCGTACAGAACGAGTAGAGGACGGAGAATCCGTCCCTTGTCTGTGTTGATGAAGATATCACGGTTTTCAAGATCGTGGCGGATGGAAACTTCCGAAGGAATGGTTCCACGACGACGTGCGTTCTTGAAGTGGTTGACGAGATTCTTACCCTTCTTGTGCATACCGTAGATGTCACCGTTGACGTGAACTCTGTCACCGTCAGTCCAGTCGTCTGGTTGGTATACATCAAGTTCGTCAAGACGCTCACGTACTTCATGAGGATCAACTTCTTCAGAGATATCGACCATCTGAGCTGCGTTCTTTACAAGACCACAGTTCTGACCTTCAGGTGTCTCGTTAGGACAAAGACGTCCCCATTGAGTCGGGTGAAGGTCACGTGCTTCGAAGTGAGGTTGGCTTCGAACAAGAGGAGAGGTAACTCTTCTCATGTGAGAAAGGGAAGCAAGGTATGTTGTTCTGTCGAGGAGTTGGCTGACACCAGAGCGTCCTCCGACCCAGTTTCCAGTTGCAAGTGCGTGGAGAATCTTTGATGACAAAACATCCGGTCGTAGACAAGATGTAATCTTGAGTTCTCGCTTGCGGTTGTGGTGGCGCTCAAGTTGGTACTTCAGATCACGAGCAAGTTGTCCAGATGAAACACGGAACAAATCTTCGATGAGGTCACCTGCAAGTCGAACACGCTTGTTTGCGTAGTGGTCCTTGTCGTTTGGTTCCTTATCGTTAAGAGCCATTTCCAAAACTTGACGAACGATTCTTCCGAGGAAGATAGCCTTCTTCTTTCGGTCTTCGGTTTGGTCACCAAGGTGAGGTAGGAGTTCTCTGTCGAGAAGTTGGTTTACACGTGCTTCACGGTATTCCTTTTGTTGTCCAGCAGCGAATTTCTTTTGCAGCCATTCGTATGCTTCGTTGGTACTCTTGACGTCATATTCGCCTTCTTGCTTCTCGTCACCGTTGACTTCGTTGATGTTTGCAACGATGTACTTGAAGGTCTCTTGAGGACCAGAGATAGCAGTGAAAACTTCTTGGTCGTTTTCAATGCCAAGAGCTCTCATGAGCAGAACGACAGGAATCGGGGTTGTACCTGCTGTACTTACCTTGACCATGAGCATTCCATCACGTCGCTTTTCGACTGTGAGTGGCTTGCGCATACCGTTTTTCTGAGAGAAGATCTTTGCGACTTCAGTACGCTTTGCAGTACGCTTGTTGATTTCAACAGTGACTCTGTTTGGTGCGAGATCTTCCATTGAAATGAGGACACGCTCGGTACCGTTGATAATGAAGTAGCCACCTGGGTCAAGTGGGTCTTCGCCTCGAGAGCGTAGAAGTTCTGCAAGAAGAGCAGCATCTTCGCTTGACTTGCTCGGTTCGAGTGTACGACCGTCAGCGATGTGGCTTGGGTGGAGATGGCATCGTTGTGAACGGACCATAATCGGGATTGAACCGACTTGTACGCCTTCTTCAGGGAAGGAAGCGACACCGTTTCGATAGATTGTGAAATCGATGCTGACCGGGGATTGATAGGTCAACTTTCGAAGTCTGCATTCCATAGGAGAAGCGTGGTGGTAAGAACCGTTAGCTTCACGAATGTTTGGTGCGCCGAGTTTGATGTCTTTCAGACGGATGACGATTTCTTGGTCAGCAACGTCAAGTTTGATGTAGCCGCCGAGGTCATCGATGATCTCTTCATCAGTTCCGACACGGATGTTTCGAATGATTCTCTCCATTCGAGAAAGTTGGTTGACTGTGGATGGAATACAGTCGTTGTAGGAAGCAAGTTGGTGGTTTACCAGGCTTCGTTCTTTGAAAAATGATTCAATAATTTCTTGCATAATATCAACTCCAGCCTCAGCTACCCTCCACAATAAGCCGGTAAGCCACAGCTGTACCAGCAGATTTGGAATGTCTCTTTACTTTCAAAACACGGTCTGCAATCCAACCCGCTGCGAGTGGGCGGTGTTCTGGGTTAGCAGCAAGCGTTGCATTGTCGAGAATTTCACAAGCCTCTTTGATGGCTTGAACAACAGGGTCTGAGATCAGAACTTTTGGAAGAAGTTCCTTTGCAAGACGTGGTTTTCCGTCTTCGTCAAGTTCCTCAAGACCCCATGGAAGAAGTTCTTCTTTTTCCAAGTCGTATTGTTCTTGTTCGCTGATGTTCGCTTCGCCGAGAAGTTCCTGATGAGGGACCAGTTCGTGGTTTAGGGGGTTGAAACGACTGGTTGCTTCAGGACGATCGAACTCGTCGATAGCTTTGGAGGAAATGGTGATTTTCTTGCTTCGCTTGTTGCGGGAACGTCGGTTCCCTTGCTCAGCAATAATTTGCATAACTTTGGTGAATGATTCGCTGTCTTTCGCGATTCCGAGAATCTTTGCGACGTCATCAGCAGGCATGGCCTTAATGTCGGCCATGTTCCTGTCCGTAGCCAATTTGTGTGCGAATTCATCGGAAACTCCGAGTTCAATTAACCGCTTTTTTGTTGCGCTCTTTACTACCATCCAAATCAACCCCGCTCTGCCCCAACGTTGTACTGCAGCGCATCAGGCGGGCCCGACGGGGTTCGAACCCGCGACCATCGGATTAAAAGTCCGACGCTCTACCTGACTGAGCTACGAGCCCAACGTTGCTTCTTGGGCTTTCAATGCGAACTACCACCCCTTCATATACCTTACCGATGAGTTTGCACCCACAGAACAGGTTGGAAAGTCTCATCAAATACCACCAATAGGACAAAACGATTGGAAGATGTTTGACGAGAATAAAGCATTTCGAGAAATCGAATTGTTGGGAGGTGAAGCGAGGGAAATTGAATGGAAGAAGTTCCATTTGACAATCCCTCACACAGTCTATCCTCCTAAAGAGGATACCGATCTTCTTGCAAGCGTACTCGAAAAGATCACCCCCTTCGGTAAAAAGAGGCTGTTGGAAATCGGCAGTGGTTCGGGCGCCCTATCAATATTAGCGGCATCAATGGGCTGGGAAGTTGAAGCATGTGACATTAATCCATTTGCAGCCGCTGCAACCAAGTTTAACGCCCTTGAAAATGGTCTTGACATAACATCATCAGAAGGGGGCATTGGCCCTGCTGCCGATGGCCATCACACTCAATGGATGAATCCAGGCACCTATGATTTGGTCGTTTGGAACATGCCATACATTCCAGCATCAGAGATAGAAGAATATCTCGGGCCAATGGAAGATGCCGCTCTAGTCGACACACATCCATCTGGACTTTTGGGTGAATTCGGAGAAATGACGCGACGATTCCAACTCATTTCCCCGACAGGTATCGCCTTAGTTCTGTGCAGAGAGTTTGTGAATTCCCATCGGGCACAGAATGTATTACTGGCAAAAGGATTAGCAACACAAAGGATTTCAAAACTTACCTTCGAGGATGATGAAACCATACAGGTACTTGCTGTTTGGCACCCCTTTCTAAAATCTAAAAAACAACAAATGCACTCAGTTCCTTCGACCAATTCCGAAATGTTGGAAGGAACATACAAGCCGGGAGATTCTCTACGTACGAGATTTCAGACAGAAGGAAAAGGACGACATGGCCGTGTTTGGGATGATCACCTCGACTCATTTAAGGGAAGTTGGAAACTAAATCCCACCCAGATACCTCATATTTCTTCGCAGTTGCAATGCCAAGTTGCTCTTGAGATAGGCTCCCTGCTTCAATCGATAGCACCCCATGAGGATTCAATCCGCGTGAAGTGGCCAAATGATTTACTTGTCCGAGACAATCAATCCAATGATTGGAAAAAGGCAGGAGGGATTCTCTTCCAATCATTATCGAAAGGAAACGAACAATCCCTCGTTCTTGGTATAGGCATTAACACAAAGAAAACAGATGTTGTCCAAGGAAGAGGCTCACTTGAAGAAGTTGGTATTGAACTTAACAATACTGAACTTTTCACACTCCTCGATACGGTTGTATCATCCTTATTTGAAATTAAATCCAACCTAAAGAACGCCTCGACTAAATCTTCCGAAATGAATTTTAAATTGTTGCTTAAGAAGTGCATCTATAGAAATCAGGAGTGTACTGTTCAGGGCGTAAATGCTAACGGGAATCTTCAAATTAAGACAAGCCAAGGTGAGCTCCAAGAGATTACAAATGACCTCAGTCTTGTTTGGCCTGATCTTCAGGCTCAATAATCGCATCCAGAATTTCTTCTTGTTCAGCAGATTCGTTTGTTCTCCTGTAGAATCCATACCCTGCGAAAGCAAAGCCAAGGATGTAAGGTAGGAAATTCAATCCGTACGCACGAGACAAATCAACGTCAACTTCTCCGTCAACTCCCGCTTCGAGAGTAATAATCCATTCCAATTCTCCTCCGTTGGATTCGTATTCTTCCTCGATATTATCCCCCGCAGAAACCAGCTTCTCGTTGTCTTTGACTTCCTCGCCATCTTCGTAAATCTGAATCCGCACTTCTGATTCATTTTCAACTACAACTACAATTTTGACAACATCGCCGTTAAAAGATTGCGATGTTCCTTCAAAGAGCCCATTATCGCCGTTGATTTTTGTTGGTTGATCCCATTCTTGAATGAACAAAGTGCCAATAATGAGCGTGACGCCTACCAGCAGAAACACGTCGCTGATTTTCAAAGGGGGAGCAGTCCCTCCACCGGCCATAGAGCACCGAGGGGGAAGAGAATGAAAACGTTGCCCTATTTCTTCCTAGGCTTAGGCAAACCCAACCTATCCCGTATGAGTCGTATTTTTCCAGAAGATGAAAGGGAAAGGAGTCCAGATTCAGCAGCATGTTGAGAAAACCCATTTCTGAATACATCAAAGTCGACGAGATTTACACATACAATACCGATTCCAACATCTTCTTCAATCGATTGAAAGGCACGCGATTGAGTCACAACCTTCGAACCCGAAAAATGGGCATCATAGATTCTGAAATGGATGTTTTCGGGAAAAGTTTGGGTGAACAGAGACTCCAGTTCACTTCGGGAATGAACAGCAGATGGAAATGAAAAACCAATCCAACGACGCTTAGGCCGCTTTGCTTTTGACAATTTTGCGGCCATGCCTTTGCTAATCACTCATGATTCATGAGGATGGCGGAAGTAAGCATTGAACAGCCTAAAGAACCTAAACCTAGAGGCCATTCTATGGAAGAAGACACACCACTTACGAAAATGTCCATCATTCGCAGTCTTCTTTCACCAGCAACAGCACCGCATCTACTTCTTCTCGTGATTGTTGCAAGCCTCCTTCACATCACCGCAAAAGTCGGTTCTGAACAAATTGCAAGTTTCGGATTCCTTTCCTTTTCCGTAGCGTATGTATTACTTGCACCTGCTTCTAACAAGGAGGTTTTCCGAAATTTGATAGCATACCAACAGAAAGAACATTCTTCCCTCGGCGAATCACTGAAAGAACGGTTCAAGATACTGATCGTGCCAGTTGCTTTTGGTTTGGTTCTGTGGGGTGTCTTGGCGTTCACTATGAGCGAGGACAGCGCACTCTCTGATGTAGGAACAATCATTCCTTCAGCACTCGGCTTCCTCTTCGTTGCTTGGGCTGCGGCTCAAGGCTGGTTTTTTGCGTATGCCACATCAAATTCGATCAAAACACCAGAGGCTGGAACACTGAAAGATAAATCCACGCATTCTCCAATCCCATCCTTGGCCACGACTTCTGCTTTGATGGTCGCCATGACAATTCTTGTCACAGAAGCATTTCGGTTCGTACTAACGAGCAATCCATTTAGTGTCTGGCCGTATGTGGCTTCGTTTGCAGTATTCGCTGTAAGTGTGAGAATCACTTGGTCTCTACGACAAAGAGCAGCCACGCACACAGCAACACACGCTGTGGCAAAACGGTGGTTCCATATCACGCAGTTGTTCATTACTTGGCATGTTCTTAGCATCGTGCGTAGCATCGACCAAGCCTCATCAACCACACTCGTCTTCATTGAAGAACTTGTTTTGATGATTCTAACAGTATTCATGGCAATATGGGCACTGACGAGCAAAGCAGACGGGCGTAATTCGAAGTTGTTTACCAAAGATAACGCATTATTCTGGGGAGTAGCGTTCGGATATGCTTACGCAGGAAGCGTGGCCATGATCACTACAGTTTTCGATGATTTGTCTGCTGTTTTGATTGGAGGGCACATCCTCGTTGTCGCAACTGTTGTTTGGGCACAGCGTTCTTTACTTGATTCAAGAATCGACCGCATGTTCAAGGATTTTGACATTAAAGAATCTGTAAAGTCAATCGACATCACGCCAAGCGTCAAAACTGAAATTGAGGAAACCACTCCTGAAGAAAAGACAACATCCTCGAATGATGATGAACACATTGAGAGCATAGGCGACCCAGTGGATTGGACTCAGAAACCTGAGTCTATCGGTGACGATACAAACTGGGAAGAAGATATCGAGCTTATCGATTAATCATCTGAAATCCCTGAGAGGAGCATCACAACACGGATAACTCCTTCAAGTTCAGGAGTTACGCGGGCACC
>ERZ1046148.321-NODE-321-length-30407-cov-10.784594_pt1 | contig 30407 bp, 22 predicted proteins | sample MGYA00383090_ERZ1046148 | MGnify/ENA primary metagenome ERZ1046148 (study PRJEB29581, sample SAMEA5548360) | metagenome | biome: marine; feature: coastal; material: water | depth 25 m | study: Short-term variability in the microbial, nano- and picoplankton... | reverse complement strand
ATCTACAATGAGATTGTACGACGATCAGGAGATGTGTTTAGCAGCCGGCCTAAACTATCCAAGTGGAGAAAGTTTCGATTGGCTGCAAAACTTTCAGTTCGCAGAATTCGAGCAAAATGGTCTTGATGCAGCAGCATAGGGCACACCCAATGGATTCAAACCCTAACGGCCACTCGCCCACTCATGGTTGAGGTCTTACCCGTATCAGTGACCGTTCTCTTGCCCACTCGAAACGAAGAAGAAGCATTGGGTGCAACTGTCGATGCAATCCCTCGTGGATGGTGCGAATCACTCGAAATCATGATCGTCGATGGTTCATCGACAGACCGCACAAGAGATATTGCTCTCGAGAAGGATGTTCGCGTTCATCTCGAGCCTCGAAAGGGATATGGCCGAGCATACCGCACAGGATTTGCTGTTGCATCGAATGACGTCATTGTCACCATGGATGCTGATTGCACCTATCCTGCTGAACTCATTCCAGAACTTGTCAAGAGACTTATTGATGAGGATTTGAAATTCATTACCTGTGACAGATTGAGCATGGCTGAATCTGGATCAATGTCAGGACTTCATGGATTCGGAAATTGGGTCCTTTCATTCACAGCTCGAGTATTGTTTGGTTATGGAATCAAAGATTCTCAATCAGGAATGTGGGTTTTCCGCAAGGATATTTTCGAGAATGAAAAGATGCGCCCAACAAACGATGGAATGCCTCTTTCTGAAGAAGTCAAGATCCTTGCAAGAAAGCACCTTGGAAAGAAAAAGGCAATCGAAATCTCAGTCCCCTACCGAGAGCGTGTTGGAGAAGCTGAAATCCATACATGGGGAGATGGCTGGAAGAACCTACGCTTCCTCTATGCCAAGCGAATCGGACTCGCTCGTAAGAAAACAGAATGGGGTCCATTGGCAGAAAATCCAGACAGTCTAAATGGCGATCTTCCAGAACAAAAGAAGTGATTATTCCTCTTCGTGGAATTTCAATGGAGCCAAGCTTGCATCGATTGCTGTACGTTGATGGAGCAGAAGCACGAATGGAATCATAACCCACAAAACGGTCCACAGATAGATTGTCGTCTCTAAGTATTCAGGCGTTGTTGTACTCACCTCTCCTTTGACTCCGATATACGATTCTGCATCTACTGTTCCTGGAGCGGGAGGTTCTGCTTCAACCGCACTTCGGTTTGCTGGACGTACCATACCAATATCGTATCCGCCGCCTTCGAACTCCAAGACAAAACCGTCGACACCGAGCGAGGTTTCTGCTTCAAAATTAGTATGTGCTAAGAAAGCTTCTGAATTATTATTTTCAGAATACAACTCCGGATCGCCCGCAGAAGTTGAGAACCATGAGATGGGCAGAAGAATCAAAATCATAACAAATACTGTTACGACCATGGTCATCGAAGTAAAGGAAAGTAAACGCCGACTGAGTGTAAGCCAGAATCCACTATGTTGCTTCCAAAAATCTACGAGAAGTAAGACCAAAAGAACCCCAGATACCACCATTGAGCCATAGATCAATCGATGCGTATTTGATTTGATTTCACTCGGGCTTGGTGATGAAAACGTTTCATTCCATTCCTCTTCATAAGAGTCCTGATTCTCAAGTGCTGCTGTTGAATCTCGTTCGCTTTGCCAATGATTCAAACGTAGAGGTCCAAAATATTCGACAGAGAGATCATCCTGTTCTTCTTTCATGTCAATTGTGATATTGACCGCTACTCCTTCTAAGGAGAGTGGACCCTCATCCACTGACGCAGAAAGACGTCCAAGAAACCACGATTCATCCTCGAGCGAGGAGTCCAATCCTTGAAGCACGCCCAATTGTGCTACAAGCACAATGCAGGCAACAATACGCCATCGAACAATACGACGGGGTGCTGTTACGTCTGGGCTCATTCTTCGTCCTTAGAACGGATTGTTACAAACATTCCTGCAAGAGCAATGATTGAGACCGTCATTAGAGGAGATACAAACGGAAGGAGACTTGATGCCTCATCTTCGGTGAGATTATCAATACCTGGAGTTCCTTCATCAGGGAGTGTCTCAGGATCGATTCCTTCGTTAACTGCTTCAACTTCATTGGTATTGTGAGTTGTAACATCAACTAAGTCTGCTAGTTCAGTTTGGTCTTCAATGATTTCTGCTTCTTCTTGGGCTGCAAGACCTGTGAAGTAGGTGACTGAAACTCCGCGTGTCGGTGTACCGTATGCATTGCTTTCTGGACCAATGAGTGTGTACCATTGTGTGCCACCAGGAGATGCAACAACTTGGAATCCAACGAATCGGTCTTCTTCTGCATCAAACAGTGCGTAAGCCATACCATCTTCGTATGCGACATCGAAATCGTCTTCAAAGTTGGACAGACGGTTCTCAAGATTATCACCGAAAATTTCCAATGCATTCTCGAGCGTGGATTCTCCAATAGCTTCAACAATGGTTACAACCTTATCACTCGGTTCCATGTCTCTACGAACTGAATCGCAATTTTGTTCCTCACCGATAATTACATCATCGCTGAGGCGGGTAACTTGAACATCAATGCAATATTCGCCAGGCCCATCAATCGATGCTGTATCATAGCCATAGACATTGTAATCTTCAGTTACAGCCAATGAACCAGCATCTGAAGTTGTACCTTCATCATCTGTAACTGTCCATGATACTTCATAATCTTCATCGTAATCAAGACCATGGACAGAATAATCAAACTCCATTTCATCTTCTGAAGCGTCCATCATGTCAATGTAAATATCGTATTGAGGACCCATTGTTTCATCCTCGCCGTTTGGGCAATCGTCCCAACCATTGTTAACACTCCATGGACCGACATCCCAGGAGTTTCCATCATCGTCAGTACACCAGAATTCTTCATCCGAGTTATCTCCACAGTCATCATAACCGTCATCCATATACTCTCTTGGGATTTCATACAGATTTGCACAAACAAAGTAACTCTCATCGTCTTCACCATCAAAACCGTCTTCGATATCGTCAGCAATGTCCCCAAATATTTCTTCGAAATCTGCGTTGCCCATCAATGCATCAACAATTGTTGGGTAATCACCGCTACCAACAACAGAGTTTGCCCACATCATAGCCCACATTGCTGGGAAGGCGAGTGGTGTTGGAGAAGCATATGCTTGATGGACTTCAAGTGTGCTTCCATCATCAATTGTAATCATCTGAGAAGGTTCGTCAAGCAGTTCCATTGCACCACCCATGAAGAAGATTTCAACTTCTCCATCATACGTATCTGTAACATCGTCGGTAATGGAGATATCAAAGTCACCAGCAGGGAGTCCAAACTCTTCTGTTGGGATACCAGTTAACTCGAAGACAACAGAGGTTGCGGTATCGTAGTGGATGTTATTCTGTGAACATAGATCATTAACATGAATCTCACCATCATCGTTATCGACAGATGGAGTGTCTGAGTCATCTCCACAAGACCAGTACAATTCTTCTCCAGGCTGGAGGCCTACCATTTGGTTGTACAAAGGAGAAGGTTCATCCATTCGGACTTCAATCAAACCATTGTTAATTTCGTAAGAGACTCCAACCTTCAATTCGACATCGAATGGTAGCGCCTCTCCGTCACCAGAAAGTTCGCCAGAAATACCAACACTGTACTCAATCATAGCATCAATATCCATTTCCATATCCATGCCATGAAGATCCATATTGTCGTCAAAGTATTCTGTATAGAGAACATCTGCGTTGAATAATTGCTCAGCATCGTATCCAACAGTCAATTCAATGCCCGCATAGGAATCATCCCATTCTGCGTTGACTGCGAAGTCATCAAGAACTCCGTGGCGTACAGTTAGTTTAGTTATCTTCGTTGCGAAATCAGTTTGTGTTCCATCGACATCAAGTGTTGCAGTATCTCCATCATATTGTTCAAAGACAATGGTTGTGGTCCCAGTTGTAACACGGCCAATCAGCAGATCAATACCCGCATCATCACCAGCCGCCATAACTTCTTGGAAGACCTCGGTCAAGTCAAGTCCAATCATCGACTCAACGTCTGCGTTAAGGTTTGAGTAATCATATTCAATTCCAAAAGCGATGGAATCAGAATCTTGTGCAGCTACATTAGCAGGTATAGTTGTAACAATCATTAGGCAAGCAAAAAGCAGAGCGATGGTTCTCTTCATGGAATTCTTTCGAATTCGCTAGTATATCAATGATATGGAGGGGCGAATTGGAACTATGTTTAGACATTATCCCAATCTAAAACTTCTTCTTCATCGTTGGTTGGTTCAGTTTCCTCAGACTCGGAATCGTCTTCAACTCCGTTTCCGAAAACACCCCATGTATCGATTAATTTCATCTCCGCAGTTACTTGTCGACGGCGTTGAATGGTAATGAGAAGACCCACGAGAATGACAATTGAAATGGCTCCGATTAATACAGGAGTGGACAAAAAGCCCCCTCCATCTTCTTCAACGACTTTCAAAGGTTCGTAAAGTATGTCGATATTGGCATTATCACCTTCTCCATCAGTTGCAATAACTTTCAAACTTGGACTTCCTTCACCCTCTGGTTGGAATTGTAATGATCCAGTCCATACAGAATCACCATCATCGTCTGAAAGATTGAAACTCCACGATTGAATGAGGTGAGTAATATCAACACGTACATCGTCTGTTGAGCCATCTGCATCAATCAATTGAACAGAAACATCTAGCGTCACTACTTCACCAGATACAAACTCTTTTTGTGAAAGTTGTAAACTCGTTTGAACCAACTCTGGTAAACTTGATCGAACTGTGAAGTTGATGTGCTCTTCTGAGACTGCACCTCGAGCATCTTCGACGTAGAGGGAGACATGATGCGAGCCCGGAGCAAAGACTTGAGAAAACATAGATTGTGTGCTTAAAACAGTCATTAGACCGTTATTTGGCTGATTTAGAGAAGGCCATAATCTCCATTCACGATGAACAAGATCATCGTCGGCATCCGATGAATCGCCTTCAAAGGATATCGCCACTCCTGGGTCAAACGATTCTAAATTAGAAGGAGTGAGAAGAACTGCAACTGGGTCGCTTGCCTCGATCGTGAGGTGGAGATATTCAATACGAATCGCTCCAGTGGAATCAATCAATTCAATCTGTACGTCCTGTTCACCTGCATCGAGATTAATCGAATGTGTAATGGATGCATTGACATCTGTCAATAGAGGTACATACGTTTCTGTGACTGAATCGTACTCACGCACAGTCATTGTAAACTCATCACCATCATAATCAACGCTTGAGCGAGCGTCAAAGAGAATCATGTCACTTGAGGAATAGACGCTGTTGTTCAGTGGTGAAGCAAGGCCAAGAACTGGAGCAGATGTCGAAACTGAGAGTGCTCGAGTTGTCGTTACTACAGGATTGATTCCGTCACTTATTGAGAGTGTAATGACGTGTTCGCCTGCGCTCAATCGTTCTTCGAAGGTCAACCAATCCTCCCCCTCAGGAGTCAAGAGACCGTCGACATCGCTTGTCCAAATTATTTGCAGGAATTCAGAGCCTGCTGCTGGTTCAACTTCTGAACAATGCCAATCTCCTCCTGCAGGGAAAGTCGAACAGGCTGAATCCCAATCTCCGCTTCCATTGGCGCTAAACGGGATGAGAATTGAAGAATCAAGATTATCAAAGACATCGAGGTCTTGGATTACTGCTCTAGGAACTGAATTGTCGATTGTAATCAATTCGGAATACACAGACATTTGTCCACCGTGCTCCATCCGGTTATCGGTTATCCTCAACTCGATTTGGTGGACGCCACGTGAAAGATATCCGTCCCAAGAAATATTCTCGATGTCATTCCCCACCATTAGAGTTCCATCGACATTTGACCACCATTCAAATGAAACATCATTTCCTTCAGGGTCATATGATGAACTTCCATTGAAGAAGATGAGGTCCTCACTTGCAGTTCCATTTCGTTCAAGTGTAAACGAAGCATCCGGCATTTCATTGAACAGCTTCACTTCAGCGGAGTATGTGTCGTTGTTACCCACATCATCAAAGGCAATGACAGTCAAGAAAAAGGAAGCAGGAGGATCGTCTGTAAAGTGATCAAATGTGTACGAAAGTTCCTGCGGACAAGTATACTGATTACCCCAACCTGTACCTTGGCGATTGTAACCACCGAATGTGATGAGGCATGCGAAATCATCTCCTTCTGGATCGAACGTTCCTGTTGTATTAATCACAACAGTGCCTGTTTGTGGCATAATCAGTTCGCTGTATTGAGTTAAGGTCGGTTCAAATGTAACGCTCAATTCAGGCGCAAGATTGGTCAACTCGATGGTTCTACTTTCTGAAACGCAATGTCCTGCATCATCACATAGTTCCAACGTGATGTCATGGATACCATCGCTCAATCCCACAGAGGGGGCTGTCAATCCATTCCCAGTCAACACAGAGACTCCACCATCGCTCAACCAACCGTCTATGGACGAAGTCCATGTAAAGGTCAAGATGTCATCATCAAGGTCCCATGAGTCGGACGCGTTGAACTCTACTTCGCCTTGTGAAGGGAAGATGGCTCCATCTTGTGGAGAAGTCCACATCAAGAACGGAGCTTGGTTATCTAAATTCAAACGACAATACATGATTTGATCTGAATCAAGAACGGCTGATGTTGAATTACTCACGCTGTCATATCCACAATTGACTGTTACATCAGTGTGTGCTGATGCACCGGTATTGCTCCAACGCTGCCCAATGAAATCAGTAAGTTGTGTTGTACCTATATCGTTGGTAAACTTCGACACAGATGGCTCAAATTGACTGAATGTAACGTTCGCAAAGGCAGATGGGACACCATTGGAGAGATTGTTAACAACCCAAACAGTAACATCCCATGCGACATCAATCGTAGCTCCTGATGGAATATTTGCAATCGTTAAATCAATATTGTTTGGTTGGTGAAGATGAAGTGTTGAAGAAGCATCGAGGTCGAGAATACGGCTTCCTGTGGAGTCAAGGAAATTAGAGAAATTCACATCTGCATTTTCCAAGAAGATGTTTCCAGTACAGCCTGTATCAATTGTGTTTCCATAACCACCTAGGTTTGGATGATTCACCAACTTCAAACATTCGGTACCTCGTAGGACTGTATTGCTAAGTGTCGAAGGATATGCCCCGTTATGGTTAGCATCCCAAAACATTCCAGAGTGGTTGCCATCGATGGTTAGATCATTGATTTGACCCGCAGCTTGTTCAATGTATACAGCGTATTCAGTCGTAGACTCGTGCTGTATGCTCGCACCAAGTATGTGGACACGCCCTCCTTGAGAACCAATCGTCAAGCCGCCATTGTCGATGTAAAGAGGAGTGAAAGAAGGTCCAATATCAGCCACAGTCAAATTCTCAAGCCATAAATCGACAGAATCCTCAACATATACGCCGTGTCCAGATGATGAATGGACTTCGCATGAACGACAAGTTACGTCACCAGAGGTCGATTCAAGATCATTGGATTTCTTGAATGATAATCCTGCTGATTGCAACGGTATTGTTCCAAGTGAACCATCGTTTTCAGAAGAAACATTGGTGAGCGTTACATAACGAGAATCATAGACATATGCTCCTGAGTAACCGTTGTCACTTGTATCCAGCCCATCAACAACTACTGTCGCCGAATCGATATACAAACCATGCTCTGAATTGTTATGAAAATACCAATCAGATCCCTGAACTGCACCGCCCGAGGAAGACCATAGTGCGGGACCCGGAGAGCCACTGATTTCAACGTCTTCTAAATGTGCAGCAAAGTATGAACTCGTGATCGCCAAACCTGCGCTGTGAGTCCCTTGCCCAGCCTCTCCTGCATCTTTGATGGTGAGATTCTTGAACGTCGTACTTGAATCGACGTAATGGAGACGAACCCCTACACTTGATGCGTCCTCCACAAGGACATTCTCAAGCCAAGCACCAGTCGCATTTACTTCGATTGCAGCCACAGCGATGTTCGCTGTTTTTGCACCCGCTGAACCAGTGCCAAGCACAGATAAGTTGGTGAAATCAGCAGTTTCATAATTTGTGTAATTGAAATGATTATCCTTATCGAGATAAACACCTCGATACATACTGTTCGTGATGACGACATCTCTGAACACACCCCGAGTATTACCAGAATCATCGATGTGGCGGACGATGATTCCCGTATCGCTCTTATCGATGCGTAAGTCTTCGAACAAGGGGACACTGTCTTCAATCCAAACACCAGTTGGCTCTCCGAGAGTTGCTCCTGAAATATTGTCCATGACAATGTCTCGGAAGATACCACCAGAACCTCCCCAGAGATTCAATCCCCGCAACAAATGATCGGTGAAATAAGCTCGCTCAACAATTGGAGTCGAACCCGAACCAACCGACATCCCGATGCCATAACGCCAATCGTTTTGAAAGGGTAAAAGGCGACCTGCTTGCTCGACATGTAAGTCTCGAATCACTGGGCTAGAACTTCCAAACATGTCAATACCGACTCGATCAGGATTGAAGATTGTAACATTGTTGAGAACTGGATCCGAATTATACAAGGTTAAGCCAAAAATTGAATCTTCAATGTGGAGATGATTAATGATGCTACCTCGCCCATTTGATGTTGAATTGAATTGGATCCCTTCATGGTCACTCGTGCTGGACGAACTCGAAGAGAGAACAACCGGACAAGTCGGTGTTCCTTGTATGGTAATTCTTCCATCGACAGTGATACGGACACCTGAAGACATCGTAACGTTTGTACAAGATGTGATCAGGAGTTCATCTTGAACATCGACATAATAGTTCGAAGTTAAATCGACAGTACCTGACCACGTTGTTGTTGATCTTGCAGAAACGAAAGTTTCACTCTCAGAATTGGTCTGTTCAAGGGGTACACCATTTGCCAATGGCGAAAGAGACATGAAAAGAAGAAGACATAGCAATACGCCTGCCACCAACGGTTGCCTCCTTACCATGTTTTACCATCAATAGCAATGCCATTTGAAGCCATCCGTTGGTTGATTAAAGCAAAATCTCTTACCCCAAGCGATAAAACCCGTATACGCAAGGGATAAATCATGCCTGAGGCATTTATCTTGTTCAAAACTGAGCCATCGCATGAGCGTGATGTTTACCTGTCACTGACATCGCACGATGCTGTACAAGAAGTCCATGCATTGTACGGAGAATTCGATTTACTTGCCCGTATAAGCAGCGATTCAGCACAAAATCTAACCAATCTTCTGATGAAAGAATTTAGAACAATTGAAGGAATTCGAGACACACAGACGCTAATTGCAGTCGAATACTGAGGTGAGAATATGGCAATAGGATTTGTATTGATAACAACTAAACCTGGTGAAGAGGAAAAGGTTCGTACTGCATTAGATTCCATCGAACATGTGACCGCCCGTTGGATGTTGTTCGGAGAGTTTGATATTATCGCACGCGTTCAAGCCGATGATGAGTTTGTCCTCACTCGATGCATTGTTGAGGAAATACGGCCTCTGCCTGGTATCAAAGATACGAAAACGATGATTGGCGCTGAGCTCTAATCACATCGATTGATGGAGTTGTTTGGAAAGGCCCCTCGCTCTGTTTGGGCATCCAGACAAACGGAATCGTAGAATTGCTTCACGAATTGAAGGAATCTTTTGTTGTGGTTCCAAGACTGAACGTAACGCCCACCAACGTGCAACCAATCGATTTGCTGTTGCTGATTCTACTGATTCAATCTGAGCAATATCAATCGTCGAATGAATGTGTTGAGCACGATACGGTTCTGTTTCAAACAACGCCTCACTTAGTAGAAGTTGAAGTGATGCTTTGTAGAGCGGTGGCTTCAATTGTTCAGAAATACGTTCAACTTCTTTGATGGTGAGTGCAAATTGCATCGTGTTTGGTTGTGCTGCTGCTACGGATGCTTTAGCAGATAGGAATTGGACAAGTGTATCATGTTCAGACGCAATTGAAATCAATTGATCTCGAAGGAAAGAAGCGCCTGTATAATCCTCTTTTTGCAAGGCGATTGAATGCTTCATGACAACAATAGATGTGAGGACAATTTGACGTACTGAAGGTTCTTCCGGAGGAACAATATCGAGCATCATCCGTTCTAAAAGGTTCAATTGCTCGGAGGTATTCTCTCCAACCAGGTCGTCGAGTGCTCTTGAGAGAACAGATAATTGAAGACGTAGTTTCTCATTTGGGTCCTCAAGTGCTTGATACGATTCTTCAAAAGATTCTATTGTCCCTTTTTTCCCTTCGAAGTGAGCGATTTGAAGTCGAAGATGATCGAGCTTTGAGTCATCCTCAGCCTGCGACAAGTATTCTTTGGCAATGTTGAGTTCAGCTCGATTAAGAGCATGTTGAGTCGCAAGCCCGATCAATTCAATATTCTCAGGTTGTAAGAGAACTGCTTCATCAAGAAGGGTTGCAAAGGAACCCGAACGTTCATGCATAAGCACAGTTGCTTGTTGAGAAAGAGCTGATCCAATGTCTTGTTCTCCGCGTTGAATACGATGATGAAATTCAGCAATTGAAGAGAATGAATCACTGTATTGCGACCAATGCTTAATGGATTCAAGATGAAGTTTATCCAATTCATCATCCGATAGATTTGAGCGACAGACATTGCGAACAAGATGTTGCATCTCCATTGACAAATCATTCGGTATCCAGCGCAGTAACGCATGTTCATCAAGAAGAGATACGTCATCTGGAATGACCATTCGCTCAGCTGGAACTGGGAAAGGGAGCATGATGAATGGAGGCATTGCATCATGCACATCGGCGGTCACTTCACCAAGAACGACTTGTTCGACATACGTTCGGACATCGTCACTCTCTTCTGGTAAAGGCGTAGAATCATCGTACATCAAGATGGCAAGAGGGTGGCCTCCAAGTCGTTCAGCGATTTCGATTCTCTTCTCATCACCCATCTCTTCACCAAGCAACTGAATGGCTTGCTTTGTTTCAAGAGGACCAAGAGAAAGTACGGGCCCTTCTGTTGTGAATGGCTGAGGTTCTCGACCGATGAGAATTGTTGGAATGTTCATCTCTTCTAATGATGAAAAGAATTGAGTAAAAGCGTCTTTGTGACGGTCACTAACCGATTGGATATCATCTATGATAAGGATCGTTTCTGGTTGATTTATGAAGAGCGAAACATAAGCAGATACATCGAGCATTGCCGCGGTTTCAAACCCAAAGCGTTGCATCAGCACTGAAACATCCGTATAGGCATCAATCCCTGCCCAACGCACTTCCTTGCCCTCTTTAGCCATGAGTTCTGCAAGAGAGCGTGCAAGGGTTGATTTCCCGATACCTGGCAATCCACGAAGGTGGATTTGTTTCCCAGAATGGAGATGTTTCAAGAGGAGTTTGGTTTCTTTTTCTCTGCCGAACAAAGCAGTCAATGTTGGTGCTTGTCCCAATATCTTAGGTGACGAATCTTGTCGTGACGATACCTTTTCATCGCTGTTTTCAAGAACGAAAGCCCTTCCTTGTTCGGTGATATGAATGACTTTTCTCTTTCTCCGGCCCCCTCCTAAAACATGAGCTTGGCGAGTGAAAAGAAGTCCTTTTTCTTCCAGTGCAGACATTGGCTGAAATAGGGCTGAACGAACAACTCCAATCCCCTCAGCAATTCCTTCGAGAGAAAGAGAACGAGGAACATCCCATGCGGATTCAAGAGAGGCTGGGTGTGATTCCAGCCATCGTAAAATCCGTAGCATTGAAGACGATAACACGTTGATTCCTAATTCATCGAAGCGCGTCATACATTTGGATTTGTTTGCTTCGTGTGCGAGAAGAAGAAATGCGCGTTCTTTTGACCTATGAGTGTGAGCAATTTCCATGCCGGTCGATGCTGCATCCATTGATTTGCCGGCATCTCCTGGTGTGTATCTCTTCAAAACAAATGAAGGAAGAGTACTCTATGTCGGCAAAGCAACACGATTGAATGAACGGATACGCTCATACTTTGCCACAAATCCTGATCGTCAAATGATTCCTGAACTTGTTTCACGCTCAGACGATGTCGAATGCATCGTTACAACAACTCCACAAGAAGCGCTCATCCTTGAGCGACAGCTAATCCGAGAACACAAACCAAGATTCAATTCAATGTTGAAAGATGACAAGTCCTATCCTTATCTTGTCCTAACAGCAGAAGAATTCCCGCGTATTATGTACACACGCCATCCTCCCGAGAAAGCACATCGTTGGGGCCCGTTTCCCAATGCTGGGGCTGCAAAACAAGTGATGCAATTGCTGCGGCGCCATTTTGGAATTCGGGATTGCAAGGAACTTCTGCCACAGGGTTGCTTGGCAATGCACATCGGATTGTGCACGGGCCCATGCATCAATGCAGAAGGATACGATGAGCAAGTCTCAATGGTCAAGAAAATCCTCAACGGAGAAGCAACCGAACTTCTTGAAGAACTTGGAGAAAAGATGGATGAGTGTTCGAGTAAAATGATGTTTGAACGAGCCGCATATTACAGAGATCAAATTCGTTCAATTCGCACGACTATCGGCCAGCATGTTGTTTCCAGTAAATTGTATCGTGATTGTGATGCAATTGGTTTTGCTGAACAAGGCGATCTTGCTGCACTGATTGTCCTTCATGCTGACGAAGGCGTGGTCAAGGGCCAGGAAGTCTGGCCGTACGTTCATCGAGGAGATATCGGAGAAACGGTCAGTCATTTCATCAGCGAACACTATGTTAACCGAAGACCACCCCGCTTGTTGCTTACTCCAACACCACTCCTCGATGGTTTGCAAGAATGGTTGGATGAACGACGAGGTTCTGCTGTCGAAGTGCGAACACCAGTTCGAGGAGACATGGTCACACTACGAACGCTTGCAGATCAAAACGCTGAAATTCAAGTATCTCGATTATCGAATAAATCCAGTGGCTCTTTGGAACAAAGGGCTGCAGATGAAGCAGCACTGTTGCTCGGTGCTGAACAAATGAATCATGTTGTTTGCTTTGATATGGCTCAATTACAGGGTGATGAACGAGTCGGTGCAAGCGTTGTAATGCGTAACGGTAGGCCTGCGAAGAAGGATTATCGCACATACATCGTAAAAGGCGAGGCAATGGATGATTTACGGATGATGAAAGAAGTCGTAGAACGATGGTTGAAGCGACAAGAAGAATGGCCTGATTTGTTGCTTCTAGACGGTGGTCAGACACATCTGGATATTATTCGAAAGTTGCTCAAGGAACATGGAGTTCAAGATCGATTTGAATTAGCAGCATTAGCAAAACGAGAAGAAACGCTCTTCAGAGAAGAGAAGGAACCAATCATCCTCGATCGGAGAGGGAGAGTATTTGTTCACGCCCGAGATGAAGCCCACCGATTTGTCAACACCTTCCATCGAAAGAGAAGGAAGAAGTCGCGCCTCGGCGATCCTTTGGAAAATGTACTCGGACTTGGAGCAAAGAAACTTCAGACATTAATCCGTCATTTTGGCGGACGTCAAGGCATTAGCAATGCAAGCATTGAGGATCTCAAAACGGTGCCTGGCATCGGCCCATCGCTTGCCGAACGCATTCATGAAGCGTTGCATCGCTAGTTGAATTCGTCTTTATGCATGGCTTCAAAGGGATCAATTCCCTCTTCATAGCCACCGACTTGTCGATCAACCAAACCCGCCATTTGAGCGAAATCAGATTCAGATAATCCCATCTTCTGCGCCTTGAGCAAGGAATTCTTTGATTCTCGTGCAGCTCTCTTCTTTCGCTTCTTCTTACGCCGTCTTCGGATGAGGAGAATCAAAAGGATAAGCACAACAGCAGGATATGCCCAAAATTGGCCGAGAAGATACATCCATGTCACTTGTAATCGAATCGTTACCTCATCATCGAGATCAGAAGGTGGAATCGTGTAGGTGATGACCTGACGACCGTCTTCCATTGAGAGGACCATGTTACCCTGTGTTGAGGTTGCTTCAATTGCTTTGATCCCCTTTGGTAGTGTGAAACTTACTGGTCCAGAAAGATCCAACTCTGTGTCTTGATGAATGGTCGTATCCCATGAACCAGTTTCAAAGACCAACGCTTCTCCATCCTCTGGAGGGAACGTGATACCATCTGTTGAAACAATGCTGTTTGAAAACACCGATGCGATACTGTCAACCATCGAAACCATTGGAGAGAGGAACGGTGACCGGATTGAATCTTCTGTGAGAAGCGAGAAGGTCAACAGATCGAGATCGCCTGAGAAAAGGTCACCCCATGGACTGGAGATGGCCAAAGTGTATCTCACTTTTGGAATCTTAATCGAAACACTCAGTGGAACTTCATCGCCAACGATTGGGCCTGGTTGTCCGAGTCCTGCCAAACTGGTTTCGATCTCAAAGTCACCAATATCAACCTCGTTGAATGGTGAGTCTTCGAACTCAGTGAGCTCCTTGGAAATAATCTGTATTTCATTGGTGAGTTTGACACCAACATCAGTTCCAAATTCCATCAAGCCTTCTGAAGTGAGATTGAATTCAATGAGCCGATCAGGATCACAATCATTCTCGGAAGAATCGGGATCAAGACACTTACGAATGACCTTAGGGTCGTCCGTCCGGCTCATGATATCCCCCATCAATCGAACCAAGTCACTTGGAATGACATCCATTCGCACCGTAGTATCATCGTTGACGTCATAGTAGCCTTGTGGTAAGGCGACGCGGTGAACCACAGCACTGGCTTCAAGACCGAACTCAACGGACACTGATTTTGTCCACTCGTTGATATCAAAGGTACCAAAATCAATATCCAGTGATGTTGAAACACATGTCTTCTGAGTTTGAAGGCATATGACATCTCCATCCTCATTCTCAATTGGGTGGTTGTATGTGTATGGCAGAGGCCCTGCAATCGAAATTTCATTACGGTTGTCGCCTTCTAAGGAATGCTGGAGGATTATTCGATCCTCACCGTCTATGGTTTCAATCCAACTCGGCAAAATCAATTCCAAAGTAATCTCTGTGGGAGGGAGGTCCGATGGGATCATACCTTCGAGGAAATCAGTATCAAGCACTGTTTCAAGCGAAAGACCTGCATCCATTACACGTCGTAAGTCTTCTTCTGTGATGCTGTTTATCTGAGATGAAAATTGTGTTTCTGGAATATTATCTTGGATGATATCGAGTAAACCAAGATTGAATGTATTGCTTGTTGAACGTAGATAAATCGGATGATCATAACCCATTGCAGATGAGCCTTGAATACAATAGGAAATGGTTTCTGGAGGCGAAACTGTTTCCGAACAACCTGTTGAATGGGTGTAATTCAACCCACCAGATGCGCCCTGAATTCCATCTGCGACAGAATCGCTTACCCATATCAATGGACTCATCTCGATGTTTTGATTACCAGGAATTGAATCTGAAAAGGCATCACCTATTGAGTCTACAGGGAATTGGTCAGTGAAATCATCAAGCGGAGCAATTCCGTTTTCATAGGCAAGACGAATCCCATCGGAAGTAATCTGAGGGATTGTTGCTAAATCAGATAATTCGACGAGAGAAATACCCCAGTTCGTCATCGTAGTTTGATCAAGATAATTCAATCCAGCAATGAAATCGATTTGAACGGCTTCTTCATTGAAGAGATCAACTGTCAAGTAAAGAGAAATCGCTTCATCACTTGGATCCAGTTCAACCACTTGCGTGGTTGGTGAATCACGGTATGCCATCGTAAGGCTCACCGTTTGGTCAATACGAGAGTCGCCTACTCCTGCTTGGAGGTTATCGACGGTCCATTCACCTGCAAAGTAAGCAGGAGGACCTGGTCGAGCAGCGACGGAACCATTGCTATCAACGCCGATGATGGTTGCATAATCTGGTGGATTAATCGAGAAGGTTGATGCATGACCTGGTTCAGCAAAAACTTCGAAATTTGTTGTTAGTTCAGAGCCCATGATCAAAAGACCTTGATACGCTCGTTCTAAATCGAGATCTGTATTTTCGAGAAGATTGAATGTGCTTGTTGACAAACTGATGTCTGCTATTGTCGAGAAGCACAATGGAGGATCAAAGACGTTGTTTTGACTTGCTCCTTCTCCTCCGTGAATTGAGTCAATTGAAGCATCAGTTGTACATGGGATTGTTGTTCCTCCTTCTGTGAAGGAAGTATCGTATTGGGTATTGATACCATTGACGGTTCCAAATCCTGATGCGAGCAAATCTTGAATTGTGCTTTGAACTTCGCTTAACATTCGATCTCCTACTGTACCAGAGCCGTCGTCGTAGGCAAAGTAACTGCGAATCATATCTGCAGGAATCCCGTCGTTCACATCCAAGCCATCGCTTGAAAGTGCTGATTGAATCAATGGGTCATCAAGGCCAACTTTACTTCTGTCGAATTCTCGAATTGCCCAACTCAAGGAAAGTGTAATTCTCGAGGTATCCTCTAAATCGAAGTCATATGTACCTCGAATCCAATCTTGCTGATGCGGCGTTCCGTCGTCATTCGAGTCGTAATCATCGCACTCACTCATACCTGCACCATCGCATGAAGTCATTCCATCAGCAGAAGCCAATGGAGCGATAATCGGTATCACAAAAAACAAGGCAAAACAGAGACTGAAAAAGCGTATCTTCCCATTACCCTTGGCGTCCATGATTACCCTACAATCCGAAGACCTTCAAAGGACTTCCCCATAGGAGCGGTCAGAGACGTGACTATGGACGAACTTTCTGCAGTCATAGTGCCACTCCAGTTTGGGGAGGAAATGTATGAGGCTCTACGTCGCCTAAAGGTACTGAATAAGCAGTACACGCCTATTCAGATAAATGAGGAACTAGCCCTTCCGATTTATTCACAAAACACAACCGTTCTTTCTATGGAGATTCCATACAGAATTGAAACGATGATGTTTGAACAATCACCTCCATCCAACAACCCGCATCAGCAATTGAAAGAAGTCGTAAAGGCATATATTGTGGAAGGAACGGAACATGTTTTGAATCTAATTCCTACGAAATGGGAGCGACTAGATGATCTTGTTCTTTTTCCTAAAGAAGCGTTCACTCAACCTGTATGGGACAGGATAATCACTGAGAAGAGCGACTTCTTTGAACGGATTGCTCGAGTGTTACAAGCACGAAGAGTTGGAAGACAACAACCTATTGCAAACGATACAATACGGTCCTCACAGATGGAATTATTACTCGGAAATTCTGGTTGGGTTGAAGTAAAAGACAACGGATTATTCTATGGATTTGATGCCTGTAAAGTGATGTACTCCTCAGGTAATGTTACCGAACGACATCGCATGGGTTCCCTCGATGTTGAAGGGGAAATCATCGTCGATGCCTTTGCAGGAATTGGTTATTATTCCCTTCCGTTACTCGTACATGGAAAAGCCGCTCATGTTCATGCATGCGAACTAAATCCAGAGAGTATCAAAGCATTGGAATGGGCTGCTCAAAAGAACGAGGTTTCTCAATCAATTTCAATCCATGAAGGAGACAATCAAACGACACTGCCGGAATTACGCGGTATTGCCGACCGTGTCCTACTGGGATTACTTCCAAGTTCTGAGGCAGCGTGGAAGCTCGCGGTGTTAACGCTCAAAGAGGAAGGAGGAAGCCTCCACATTCACATGAATGTTGAAGAAGAACATGTCGAGCAATGGATGGAAGATACAATTCAGACATGCTTAGATTATGCTCAAGATAACGGTCGCCTTTGGCATTGCTACCATCAACATCTTGAGAAGGTGAAATGGTATGCACCGCGAGTTCGTCACGTCGTACTCGACGTATCATTTTCATCGAGTAATTCTGCATCATAAACAGTTAGATCGGGTGATTCTTCTTTTTGGCTCATAACATACATCATAGCGCCTCCAATTCCCACTGCAACAGCGAGTAAGACAAGGATAAGAAGACCGCTTGAAATGCCTCCGTCTTCGTCTCCATCGACTCCTTGACCACTCAATTTCCCATCTGGGTCTGCTATTCCAATCATTTCGATTTTATTGATTCGAACTTCATACATAGGGCGTCCTGCGGATGAAAATGGATTATCAAGATCAGTTCCTGACGGGTCATCGGAAGTTGGCACTTCTGCGATTGCTCGTACGTGACTCATCCCTTGACGAACGATACCAAAGGTTGCATATCCACCATCGTCCCTGTTTTCAGGATCGAGCCCGTGAGCCTCTGTTTCAGCGATGTACCATTGTGAATCTGCAGAGTCTTCTTCCGTACCTCGCGCCATCCCAATGGCTCCATCAACGTGGCTTAGGTTCTCATCGTGTTCAAGAGGAATCGTCTCGCCCGTACCACCTGAACCACAATTTAGATTTGTAGCAGGATAAACAATGACCGTTGTGCATTCTGGGTCTCCTGATTGAGTGACGAAATCGTTGATGACTCGGTGAAAGAAAATACCATCATACAGCCCATCTTCAACATGCTCAACCATGTTAGCAACAGTTATTGGAGCCCACTGTGGAAAGAGTTCAATGATGATAACACCGCTGACTTCATCTTCAAAATGCCCGGGTGTGTAGGTAACCTCAATGGAGAAAACTGGGTCGTCATAGTAGGAGTATTGCATTGGTGTATCTTCGACGACTGGGCCATCGCTCCATGTTGCTGGGTCAATCCCGTTACTTCTCCAATCGGCTTCATCTTGAGCAGAAGTGATGCCAGGCATCATCAGAAACATCGCAATCAGAACGAAGGAAGTCCTGTGCAAGCCGCCCTGTCGCATGTGTTAGCCATTGTGTTCTGACTCATCAAACATGCGTTCACTGACGTTGGTCATCAAGGCACGATTTAAGCAGATCAACGAATTGAGCAAGTTGTTGTGAAATATCATAATGATGATTGCCGACAAAGAAGCCTTGTTCATGGATTTTGTTTGCTGCATCGAGTGGACCATGGATGCTATGATCAAGATATTCAATCACTGGATTGAGCGTAAAGTTACCAGCAACAATAGGTCGTGTTTCGATTCCAGCTTCTCGAAGAACATCGAGAACTGGAGCACGGTCACACCATTCAGGCAAAACAATAGAAAAGCCAAACCATGATGATTCACCAACCTCTCTTTGGATCATAATCTCAGGAACTTCGTTCATCAAGTTTTGGAAGGTTACTGCATTCTTTCTCCGTCCCGCGATGATGTCATCGACTTTCCGAAGTTGTGCTTGGCCGATTGCCCCCGACATTTCGAGTGGACGTAGGTTATACCCCGGGAGTACGAAGCGGAATGATTCCATGAACTGATCATTTGATTTCTCAATAACATGATTTTCCTGAGGGAGGTTTCGGGTCCAACCATGGGCGCGAAGTGAAAGCATGACGTGATACAATTCTTCGTCATCAGTGACCGTAATACCGCCTTCCATTGTGGAGATGTGATGGCTAAAGAAGCAACTGAAGGTACCTGCAAGACCGAACGTCCCTGCTTGCTTACCTGAAATGGTTGCTCCAAGAGACTCACAATTATCTTCGATAACATGCAAGTTGTTCTTGTCTGCAATCTCTAACAAACGGTGATAGTCGACTGAATTTCCAAGAAGATTGACTGCAAAAATGAGTTTGGTTTTCTCAGTGATGGCTTCCTCGACTGCATCTAGATCGATGTTGAGTGTCTCTTCGTTAATATCGACGAAGCGCATTGTAAGTCCATATTGGTGGACTGGAAAATACGTTGTCGACCATGAAACTGCTGGAACGAGCACTTCATCTCCTGGCTTCAAATCAATTCCTTTCGCATAAATCATCCCTGCGACTGCAAGGAGATTTGCCGAGGAACCGGAGTTGGACATGATAGCATATTTAGAGCCAAAAAATGATGCGAATTCCTTCTCAAATTTTTCGACTTCTGGCCCCATACTGAAACGAACGCTGTCGATGACTCTTTGGATTGCATCGTATTCTTCATCGTCCCAAGTACTGGTTGCTAACGGTAAACTCACTCTAATGTCCCCCTGAGATAGTCATACGTGAACAACAATGCTTCTTCAAATGGCGTTTTGGGCGACCACCCGAATTCCTTTTGCTTTGAGAGTTCCAAATAACGACGTTTTCGTCCAACTGGACGGGATAAGTCATGTTGTAATTCACCATTATATCCGACAACCTTAGCCATGTGCTGGTGCATTTCATTTACACTTACTTCGATTCCAGAACCAACATTCATGACCTCTGGTAATTGGGAAAATCTTGTCAATGCTGTATTCAAGAAATCAGCTAAATCTGGCGTGTATAGGAATTCTCTCTTTGCAGTACCGTCGCCCCAAATCACAATTGGTGCGTTCCCATTTTCCTTGGCTTGGTGCATTCGGTGCAAAATCGCAGGTAACATATGTCCAGTTTCGAGTGAGAAGTTATCAAAAGGACCGAATAAATTGCATGGATGAACCGTTTTGAATGAAACTCCATGTTGTTCATTGGCCATAGCACATGCTCTGTAAACCACATATTTCGAGAGAGCATAGCCCTCAATAGGCCCTTCAAAAGCCCCATCTCCAAGGGAATCTTCTCTCAACGGCTGAGGGGCATCGTTTGGATACACAGTAGCACTTCCAACGTTGATCATGTTCTTGATTCCACATTGGATACACGACCGTATGAGATTGAGCCCCATCATAACGTTACTATCGAAAGAATGGTGTTTTGTTGTTGTATTGGAAGCGATTCCGGAAACATAAGCCGCACAATGAATCACTGCATCGATGTGGATTGTTTTCAAATATTCCAGCGTGGCTATTGAATCGGTTAAATCCAACTCTTCACGGTCTGGAGAATAGACCGAATGGCCTGTTTTCTCAAGGAGAGGGACAAGATGACGCCCCAACATTCCAGAGCCGCCTGTTACGAGAACATTGGCCATGCGTCGTGCTACTACCTCGACCTTAAATAGGAATGTCCATAGGGAAAATCAACCACTTTGGTGAAGAAGAGAAGAGAGGTGATGAATTTTGAAAATCCTCATTTGCACAATCTCTCGTAACAACGCTAAGCGATTAAAGAGATGGAATCGTCAACTCAACACACTCCTTGACAACCTCTTAGAGAACAATTCTGTAGAACTTTCAATTTACGAAAATGATTCAACTGATGGTACGGATAGAATTCTCAAGCAGTGTGTCGAATCTTTATCTCAACGATGCACAACGACATTTACCTCAACCAAACTCGGAACTGAACATTTGATTGGAAAAGAAGGAGCGAGAGTAAAAAACATCGCTGCAGCGCGAAACAACTGCCTTGAACAAGCTTCGGAATTAAGTTCATTTGACAAGATCATTTTCATCGAAACAGATGTCATTTACACTCCATCGGATGTTGCAGTATTATTACAACACCCTGGCGATATTGTGTCTGGATATACGACCAATGCAAAGGGTGATTTCTACGATGCTTGGGCAACTCGAAAAACTTCAGAAGAGACGTGGTGGAATCATGGCCTTCCTCAAGAAAAAACGAAGGTCTGGTCAACGTTCAATGGCGTTTGCGTATACAATTCAAAACCCTTCATAGAGGGTGCAAGATTCGCAGGAATCAATCCAAGAACGAATGAAATTGATTGCGATACTACGGTCATTTGTGAAGTGTTTCGACAAATGGACTACAGTGACATTGTAATGCTTCCAATAGAAGTAAAACACCCGCCAAGTACATTCAAAGAGAAGTTGTATTTCTTCAAAGAAAATTTGCTGGGGGGGAAGAAAAAATGAAAACTGCATTATTCACTGCGAGTTATAATCGTCCTGACCTTTTTCTCGAATTATTGGCTGGTCTCGAATTAAATCTTGAGGACTTAGAAAATATTGACATTTTTCACTACATCGATGGAGGCGTAAACTCAAAACAAAGCGAAATTGTTGCTCTTATTGAACGAACGAAGTTGCCGTGTAAAGAAGTGATTATACGCGAGGAAAACTATGGTGTTGGAAGAAATCTCATCGGTGCACGGAGAGATTTGTTTGACGTGAAAGGATACGAACGCGTCATTTTGGTTGAAGAGGATCTTATCCCTGGTCCGAATTTTGTCAAAACTAATCTGAATCTTGCAAATTGGGCAAAACAATTCAACGATGTTGGAATGGTTCAAGTATGGAATTTACCAAAGGAAACAATAACCGAAAAACATCTTGCCCTTGTCGAACCATCCCATACACATTTCGTCACGTATTGCCTTGATGTCGAAGTTTGGAATGAGATAAAAGAGACGCTTTATGAATACGAAAAGAAGTATTTGACTGGAGTCTCATATCAAAATAAAAAATGGAGGAAAATCCGGAAGAAGTTCATGAAACCGCGATATGCTCCGGAGCGTAAAATACGGGAAGGGCCCTTACTCATACCCAAGGATCGACAACATCCTCCACCTTTTGGGCCAAAGTTGAAGCGAATTGTTCCAACGGGACAAGATGCTGTGACTTCTCTAGCACTTTGGGAAAAAGGATTCATTCGAATTGCAACGATTGCACCTAGGGCTTTGTTGAAAGGCGAAGACGGCGTACACTGTAATCCAGACATTTTTGATGCACTGGGACTAAACGACCAAGCAGAATATGAATGGAATCAGCCTGTTCCTGTTCAATTTGAATTAGCATGAAAGCGCCATCCTCTTCAAGTCCGGCTGATTGCGTTATACATGGCAGAGGACATCATTGAGGCGAAAGTCTTCGAAGTTCCTCCTACACCAGAAATTCCTTCTGAAATGATTTTTGAAGGAAAGGCAGATCCTGCCCGTAGTAAAATTGAGTTAAACATCACTCTAGGTGCAACAATTGCATTTTGTGTAGCATTCCTCATCTTTGCAATGACTTTCGGCGATATGATTACAACCGATTCAAAGAGTCAATCCACCTATGAATGGTGGGAAACTCCTCTTGACCAACGCCACATGATGGATCTTCCAATGGACGCAATGCGAGCACAGTTGCCAGAAAACGGAACATACGATATACTCCCTTACACAGAACATTTCGTAACAGTCGATTTACCAGCGTCTGAACAGGATGCGGGATTCCCTGAAGAAGCAAAGATGCATGTTGCTATTTGGCTTCCAGATGTTCCCGAGGGCACAAAAGTTCCAGTCATTATGACGATTCATCCCTACTATGACTTCGGTGGAGAAGGTATGCCAGGAGTTGGTGCAGATTCAAATCCAAACACAATCCCAGACGGTGGTGTAGGCAAGTGGGTCTATGACACGTTTGTTCCACACGGTTATGCTTTGGCTCAAGCAAGTACCTTCGGAACTGGACAATCCACACACTGTCAAGATGTGAAGGGGCTTGGAGAACAAACTGGGATCCAGGCAGTTGTTGACTGGCTCGGAGGCCAAAATTGGTCGAATGGGAACGTTGGTTTGATGGGTAAATCCTACGCAGGTACAACCAACTGGGAGGCTGCTCAACAGCCATCTGAACACTTGAAAACCATCGTTCCTATTTCTGGGTCGATTGGTGTGCAGGAAATGTTCTATCGAAACGGCTCTTCTGAGGCTCGAGCAATGGGGTACGATGCTGCTTATCAGGCAGCAACAACTGATTTGACCACTGATGATCTACGAGTTTGTTCGGATGACTTGGCAGGACCTCTCAATCCTTGGACAACCTATGCATGGGCTGAATTCGGAGGAGGAGATTGGAGCGATTATTGGGATGAACGCCGTCATTTACCAGATGTTCTGGAAAACTATCGAGGCAGTGTTTACTTGGTATGGGGCCTACAAGACTGGAACGTCGATCCTTACCACGCGTTCCCAACCTATCAGTTGATGAGAGATGCTGGAATCAATGCTAGGGCGATTGCAGGACAATGGGCACACAATTATCCTGACCAACCAGATCGACACAGTGAACTTGGAACAGGATACGGTGGAGAAGCCTATCCAAACATGAGTCGAATGGATTGGGCTGTTGAATTGTTTGGATGGTTCCAATATTATCTGAAAGACATCGGTGATGAACCAGAGTCTATGGTGCAAATTCAAACAAACGATGGTCAATGGCACGTTGAAGAAACATGGCCTCCAGAAGACATGACTTGGCTTATGCAAGAAATTGGATCTGAATGGTCGGGAGATGGAGTCGTCAATGGACTGGGCGGTTCGGTCACACTCACAAGTCCACAATACGAGGATGCAGTGCACATCTCAGGGCTCCCAACATTGCACCTTGATGTAACAACTCAAGCTTGTAACGGAGGGCAACTTTTCGCCACTATGTACGACGGTACAACCAACCTCCGCCTTGGTCATGCAACCATGGACATCCGCTATCGAGATGGTGGATTTGAAGCAAAACCGGCGGCACCATTTTCAGGATATACGATGTTAATGGAATTTAACCCGATGGATGTTATCGTCCCTGCCGGACACTCGCTACGAATTGAACTTACAGAGACTGGAGAAGATTACCTTCCAGGCCCTTGTGCAACAAATCCACTTGGAGGATTATCAGTTGATGGAGGTCTGATTGGCCTTCCATTAATCGACCGACCTGTTAATGATGATGCTTGGTTCCTCGCTCCAGCATGGTGGGAACAACAACCGATACCTGCTTGATCAGTCTTCGTCTTCTTCGTATGGTTGCCACTCTTCTTGGCCTTCTTCGCGGTACCACCAGTAGCCATCGTCATCTTCGAACCACTCAGTTCCATTTTCGTCGATGGAGTAATTTTCATCATCTTCATCTTCATACTCTTCTTCCTCAGCCGAAGATGGGTCAGCAAGTCCAGATTCACTCGAGATCATGGCCTTGACGTTTTGAAGTTCATCTTCTTCATCGGTAAAGACACGGTTTTCGGTTCGTATCTCGGCTTGGTGATCGCCTGCTTCGATGGCTTCATCTGAGTCAGCGTAGAAATCATCGGTCATTCGAGCCTTGAAATCTTCAAATTCATCTCGGCCAAAACTACCTGTGAATTCTTTGCCTGAAGAGGACATTAAATCATCAAGGTTCTTCCTTTTCCCAAGATTGAGATCTGGTGAATCAGGTGCATCACCTGCATAGAATGTATCTTCTTCTGCAAATTTGGGGAAAGACCGCCCCTTTGGATCGGCTTCTTCAATGGCTTCGACTACTAAGTCGTGCTCATCCTCATCGATTTCTTCATCTTCGTATGCAGTACCAACAACATCAACCAATTTTTTGAGGGCACGAGCAAGTTTCTTGTCATCGCCATCATGCTCATTTGAGAGTTTCTCTACTTGCTTGAGAAGACGCTCATAAGGAGTACCAGTAAGAGCGCCAAGAAATCTTCCGAATCCCCCTCGTTTCTTCTTGGCCATGATACTTGCATGTGTCGAGGGGCTTTCAAAGATTGTGTTTTTTTGCAGTTCATTGATGAATCACCGATGCTTCGGACATACGTGGTCGAAACGTGGTTGGTGGAGGCTATGCGTTCATACAACGCAGAATCTTATGCTATGAGGCATTCCTATGCAGCACAACTTCACTTGACTGGCCCTTTATTCCGAGACCTTGTTATCTGGGCTCTGCAAGCATTACCTGACGAAATCCTCGTAGGATTAGATGTCAATTCAGATCGTACACATATCGAAGAGGTCCAGAATGCGTTTGAGGGTAATGAACATGTTTCAAATCTCTTTGGAGGGCAGGGTTACGTTATCAAGGAAGCACACGTAGTTAACCGAGGTGATTCATATTCAGTCCACCATTTACCAGAAGAATGGACTGATGATTTGTTTTCAGGACAACGCGGCTCAAGAGCAGGCCGATTTACACATTGGTTGCACACGCATCCAAATGCTCCAGCAATACCAAGTGGGGCTGATACTGATGCAGCTCAAGAAACAACAGGTGTTGACATGATTCTCGGTCTTCGATTCTCTCCAGAAGGACCTCTACCATGGTTTGATGACGTGGATGGAACCATCAGAAGTTTAGGAAATGAACATGCTCCAAAGACAAAATCATCATGGTTTAGTCGAAAACAATTGCCAGTCTTGGGTGTTGCTCCAACGGGACATTCGATTCACGATATTCAGTTGATTGCGTTCCATAAATCTGGCCTAGGCGTTAATGTAATTCTCATTGATGAGAGTGGTTATCCCTATGGATGGGATGAGAACATTCAGTCAGACGCTAACGCATCATAAAGCAGTTCAAGACGCTCAGGGTTAACTCCTAAATCGCCTGCACCCAATCGGGATTCAGAATGAAGTTCTATCTTTGACGAATTGTTTCCATCTGCTGTAATTGACACAATAACATCATCAGGGAAAAGCCAAAACGGGGTATGTTCAACAAAGTGAACAAAGTATTCACTTTCAGTTTCAGATTCATGGAGAATATCTCCATCTTGTTCATCGATGTAATCCAATGTGCGTGATTTCGTCTCTTCAAGAGATTGTCCTTCAAACACGATTGTCGTAACATCCATTCTGTAATCTTCTCCTCCACCGAGATGCGCACAGTTTGAACTCGAATCAGAACAAGTCGGCATCTCTTCTATGGCTTGGTCAGGGGCAGCAGCAAGAATCCATACTTGAACCAAAAACCAAGGAGAAAGAAGAAGAAATACTCCTAACAATACCTTAGTTAACGAATTCATTAAGAGACCTCTGTGGAACTCCGTTCGAACTCCACCCTCTTAACAAGTAGTATTCTTTCAAACACGCTTTTTCGTCATCTTCATCAACAAAAGAAACCATTCCAGCAGCAATGCCCGCAGGTATTGGCTCGTTACGAAGTCGCCATGAAAGAAGATCTGCATCACGCGGATTAACACCGATTCGATTCCAATGCTCAACATTCCAAGTGCGGGCAAGATTCCATTGATTCGATGCTCTTTGCATCAAATCACTCCATGTTGCAGAATCACCTGTAATCGCATTCCATGCATCGAGCATAACAGAATCAGGTGTTGCCCCTTTGGCAAAGGCACACAAAATCATAGAGTCTCGGATGACGATGCTATTCTGGCTTTCAATCAACTCACCCATAAGATCCAAAGCAGATTCGTTTGGAAGACCTGTCGGTTCTTTGTATCCCGCTCGCATGTGAGATGCTCCGACGTTTGCAGTCATGTATGCCATAGCATTCCCCCGCTTTCCACGAGGATCCCAAGCAGGTAAATCAAGACCTTTGCAATGAGCTGTTAGTCGAGTCGCTGGATGACCCGTTGCCTCTTCGACGTAAGAAGAAAAAGCAACTGCTCCAGCAGCAAGAACTGAGAACAAATCCCCGTCTCCAGGCTGAGAATGTGCGAGCATAGCAAGAGCAAGTGGGGGCAACTCTGGTATTCCAAATTGCCAAGGAACGACATCTCCTTGCTTGTATCGACCAAAATCAAACGGTGCATGGAAATGGTCAGACCATTCTCCAGGCAACCAATTGTGTTCCACTAATTCACACACAATTGAAAGTGCTGCTCCCGCAGAAATTGTATCTATTCCTAATCGATTACAGGCATCATTTCCATCCATGACGTCAAGTGAACTTGTAAGGCCGAGATTCGATCCAAGCATGGCCAGTGTTTCGTATTCAGGACGGTCAACTCGGTCAAGATGTACAGGACGTTTTCGTAGTTTTACGCCATCAATTGTTGGACGATCAGCAGCCTCACAAGCGATTGGACAAGGCGCACAGCAAGCCGATTGTTTCGCATCGGGTAATGATTCATGCCAATGCTCTCCTGATAATTCATGAGCATTGAGTTCAGTACGAACATCAACAGTTGAAGTCCCTCCTCGCACTTTAAGTTGAGAGAACTCAGGAATCGTTGCATTTGTAGAACTGTAATTCGCAGTCGGCATTCGGCCATTTTCTGAAGCGTAAATTGGTCCGCGACTGGTTCCGAAGGAGTAGAAAGGATCGCCTGAGCGTCTCCTCAATCCCATTTCTTGTCGCTGCACTTTCACTGCAGAAGAAAGACTTGCTTCGCTTGCGAAACGAATATTCTCTTTTGAAGTTGATTTTACAGTCACTGCCTTGAGCCCTTTGAATCCAAATGCTGCACCCGTACCTCCACGACCTGCTGCTCTTCTTCCTGCAGTAAGAGGACTTGCAATTCGAACACCGTTTTCACCAGCAGGACCAATGGAAAGACATTCACCAAGATGGTCGAGTTTTTTCTCAACATCCCATGTCGTCATTCCACTTAATTCTGTAGCGTCGAGCAGTGTTGCAGAACCGTCAATAATTTCGAGACGCATAAGCGAATCACTTGCTCCAGTTATGAACAAGCCATCCCAACCAGCTTCGCGAAGAACATGACCGATGTTTCCTCCAATGTACGTATCAATGTACAAGTCGGTAAGAGGAGAACGCGTTACAACTACTGCTCTGCCAGAGGAGCCCACTTTACTGGCTTGATAGGGTCCTGTCATGAACAGAAGTGGAGAAGATGGATGACGGGCAGTATCTGTGTTCTTAGTAACAGGATGTTGCAAAGAGGTTGCCTCGGAGTAATCCGTAGTATCCCATTCGACCAAAAGGCGTGTTGCAAGTCCCTTACCACCCATGCTTTCCATAAGCCATTGATGAGGTATGTCTCGTGCTTGAACTTCCTTGCTGGTCATATCAACCCAAAGGACACGTCCAGGAAACCCGTCAAATTGCCAAGGTAGTTGCATTGTCTCACCTTATCCCATGATGCGCTTCCATGAACCGTCTTGATGCTCATAGATCATTGGAACACCTGTTGGAACTTCTAAACCAAGCACTTCCTCTTCGGAAAGTCCTTCAAGATGCATGATGATACTACGAAGAGAATTTCCATGTGCTGCTACGAACAAATTCTTTCCTGAATCGTGAGCAGGTAAAAGAACGCTTTCGAGATATGGAATTGTACGTGCTGCTGTTAATTCAAGACTTTCTCCATTTGGTGGAGGCGTGTCAAATGAACGTCTCCAAATCTTGACTTGATCGTCTCCAAACTTATCTCGAGTCTCTTGCTTGTTCATACCTTGAAGATCGCCGTACATACGTTCGTTCAATTGCCATGAGACATAGACTGGAAGAATATTCGAATCATCTGCATCTTGATTCAACTGTGACCATGCCGCCATCTTCCCTTCATTCTCACTCATTGATTCTCCTGAATCAACGTATTGAATAACAGGGGTTTTACCACTGTTGTGTTGGCTTAGCGCAAGCATTGCTGTCATTTGTGCACGAATAAGTGTGGATGTGTGAACTTCATCGATTTGAACATCAGCTAACTTACGCCCACCAGCGAGGGCCTCATCGATTCCAGTTTGTGTCAGTGGGACGTCCACCCAACCCGTAAACAAGTTCGCAGCATTCCACATGGATTGGCCGTGGCGCATCAAGATGAGTGAAGCCATATCCATCCCACTGGTTGGTGGTGCATCAAGGCTACGACTCAACCAATACCTGTGTTGCTCAATAATTTGACGGAATTTTCTGAACCACTATCGGCACGGATACTATACTCTTCATAGGAGAAGCAACGGAGGCAACAACATGAAGCCAACAGATGAACAAGCAGGAGCGTGGACTGAAGCATTCGATTCAGGTAAATTTGTGAGAAAATCAAGCGAATTTCGAGATCTAATTCAATCCGGTGGAACCTTTGATGTTGAATCAAAACGCTACCATCTGTATGTGTCTCACGCATGTCCTTGGGCACATCGTACCCTCATGACAAGAACCCTGCTTGGTCTTGAAGATCACATCAGTGTAGATGTAGTCGATTGGCGAATGAATCGAGATGGATCTTGGTCATTTAATCCAGAAGAAGAAGGAGCAACAGCAGACTCTGTAAACGGTGAGACAAGTCTAGAAGGAATTTACAATCGTGCGTTTAGCGGTTGGAATGAAAGTAAAAGCATTGGAACTGTCCCAGTTTTGTGGGATCGTAAGCATTCAACCATCGTGAACAATGAAAGTCGAGAGATTGTTCGAATGTTCGATACTTTGGCTCAATCTGGTTTAGGAAACGGCGTTACGCTTTGTCCGGATGAATTGAAACAAGACATTGACGCAATGATTGATGCGAATTATGAATCGGTCAACAATGGGGTCTACAAATCTGGTTTTGCTCGTACACAAGCAGCCTATGATGCTGCAGTAACTTCATTATTTGAGCGCCTTGATGAGTTGGAGAACCACCTCGAAGGACGTGAATGGTTGGTCGGGGAAGAAAAAGGAGTTCTGACCGAAGCAGACATCTGTTTATTTACGACATTAGCTCGATTTGATTTGGTCTATGTCGTCCATTTCAAATGTAATCTACGTCGAATCATCGATTATCCGAATTTACAAGCCTTTGTCGAACGAATGATCGACCAACCAGGTATTCGAGAAACATGTCATTGGCATCATATCAAAGCACATTACTTCTGGTCTCATCAAAACATAAACACCTTCCGAATTATTCCTCTCGGCCCACTTGAAGGCGCTCATACAAGATAGTAAGACAAGAGTACTCGTTGCCTTT
>ERZ1046148.320-NODE-320-length-30430-cov-7.277893_pt1 | contig 30430 bp, 19 predicted proteins | sample MGYA00383090_ERZ1046148 | MGnify/ENA primary metagenome ERZ1046148 (study PRJEB29581, sample SAMEA5548360) | metagenome | biome: marine; feature: coastal; material: water | depth 25 m | study: Short-term variability in the microbial, nano- and picoplankton... | reverse complement strand
TTGGACATGAGGAAATACCTGCAACTTTGAGGACTTTAATATCTGGATTATCATCTCCCATATATAAGATATTTTTTGGAGCAATGTTTTTTTCTTTTGTAAATTTTTCAAAAACCCCAATCTTATCAAATGCCTTTAGAAATACATCTTCAACACCAAGGGAGTTTAGTCTTTTTCTCACATTTTCCTGCATACCACCAGATATTACAGCTATTCTGTAACCTTTAGATATTGCATATTTTACAGCATAACCATCTTTAGCGTTAAATTGTCTATCAATTTTACCATCGTGGGTGTATATGATTTTACCATTAGTCATTACTCCATCTACATCAAAAATGAAAGTAGTAATATCTTTTAATCTTGTTTTATAAGTATCCATATTAATTTAAAGATGCAAATTTAACTAACTTTAACATGTAATTGTTTAGAATTAGCCTAAATATTAAAAATTCATATTTATCTTTGCCCTCTTACTAATGTGGTCAAAAATATTACAACTTTTATTTTCAACCAAGCTCATGCTTGTTCTCTTAATATTGTTTCCTTTAGCAATGGGAATAGGAACATTTCTTGAGAGTTGGTATTCTACTGATGCTGCTAGAGTTTGGATCTATAACGCATGGTGGTTTGAACTGCTAATGTTACTTCTAATGGTGAACTTTATGGGTAATATTAAAAAATATAACCTTTTAAGTAAAGAGAAGATTTCTGTTCTTATTTTGCACTTATCTTTTGTTTTTATTTTACTTGGTGCCTTTGTTACAAGGTATATTGGAGATGAAGGAGTAATGCCAATAAGAGAGAATAATTCATCCAATACATATCTATCAGAGAAGACCTATCTGACAATTTTTATTGATGGAGAAAAAAATGAACAACCTTCTAGAAAGACACTTAAAACTCAATTATTATTATCAAAACACACAAATAATTTTTTCTCAATTAATGAAGATTTTGAGTTTTCAGATAACGTAACTAAAGATTTTAATATTTCATATGATTCATTTAGAGAAGATGTTGCTGAGGGTCTTGTTTTAGATCCTGATGGTGAAAGGTTTATTAAAATTGTTGATGCAGCTGATGGTAATAGACATGAACATTTTATTAAAGAAGATGAAGTGTCAAGTATTCACAATATTCTATTTTCTTACAACAACTATGTGAAAGGAGCAATAAATCTCTCATCTAATGATGGAGAATACTATATAGAATCTCCTTTTGAAGGTCAGTTTACAATAATGGCTTCTCAACAGTCAGCTTCTCTGATTAAAGATAAAAAACAACTTCTAGAGTTAAGATCTTTATATCAAATTCCAGGTTTCCAATTTGTTTTTCCAGAACCTGCCTTAAGAGGAGTCTTTGATGTTGTAGACGCAGAAGAAACTGATGGTCTTAGCCAAGATGCCTTGTATGTAAATATTGATTATAACGGAACAACTAGAAATATACCACTTTTAGGAGGAAGAGGATTTGTAAACAACCCAAAGAAAGTTACTATTGATGATCTTGATTTTTATCTATCATACGGCTCTGATGAAGTTCAAATCCCCTTCAATATTAAACTAAATGACTTTATTGCTGAAAAATATCCAGGAACAGAAAACAGCTATTCCTCTTTCATGTCCAAGGTAACAGTGGAGGATGATAATGTCTTTGATTATGATATTTACATGAATCATATATTAAACCATAAAGGATATAGATTCTTTCAAGCCTCATTCGATCCTGATGAAAAAGGTACAGTCCTATCTGTTACTGATGATTTTTGGGGATCTTTTATTACTTATGCTGGATATCTTCTTTTATTCTTTAGTATGATTGGTATATTTTTTCAAGGTAATACTAGATTTAAATTTTTAGCAAAACAATTAAATAAAAAGACTCTTCTTTTTATCATGTTTTTTTTGTCTATGGGATCTTACTCTCAAGACATGCATTCAAATAATAAGACAAATTATATAGATTCGATAATTTCAACTAATTCTTATTCTCTAGATCATGCAAACATGTTTGGAATGATTGTTATTCAAGATAGCGGGGGAAGAATGAAACCTGCTAATACATTTTCCTCAGAATTGCTTAGGAAAGTTAGTAGATCAAACACATACAATGGTTTAACCTCTGATCAAGTTTTATTGTCAATAACAGATAATCCAGGAATTTGGTTTAATGCACCATTAGTTTACATAAAAACTGGAAAAAAGGGAGATACTATAAAAAAGATAATAGGTATTGATGAAAAAATTAAAAAGGCACCATTAGTTTCTTTTTTTGATTCTCTAGGTAATTACAAATTAGCCTCTAACCTTGAAAAAGCATATTTAGCATCAGTACCTTCTCAGATTGAAAAAGATATTATTGACCTGGATAGAAGGGTTAATCTCTTGTATTCAGCCTTAGAAGGTAAAATATTAAGGATTTTTCCTGTACCAGAGAGTGAAGATAATAAGTGGGTTTCTTATCCTGAGGTAAGTGAATTTGAGTTTAAAGGATCAGATTCATTATATGTAAATAACGTCTTAAAATTATATTTTCAAACATTAAGACTTTCTAGAGATAGTGGAGACTATTCCCAATCTGAAGAGCTTCTTGAAAGTATTAAGGGGTATCAAAAAAAATATGGGAATGATGTTATGCCTGCTGATTTCAAAATTAGTTCTGAAATAATATACAATAAGGTTAATATTTTTAATAGATTATTCAAATGGTATTTACTTGCAGGCTTATCATTGCTCATGATATTGATCCTACAAATTTTTTATAATAACAAAATCATTAATGTTTTTATAAATATTATCAAATACATTATATATATTTTATTTGTTCTTAATACAATTGGATTAGCTGCTAGGTGGTACATTGCCGGTCATGCTCCTTGGAGTGATGCTTATGAGTCAATTATTTTTGTTGCATGGGCAACAGTCATATTTGGTATAATATTCGGTAAGAAATCATATTTTACTCTTGCATCAGCCACATTTGTCTCAGCAATTATCCTTTCAGTTGCCAACATGAATTGGCTTGACCCTTCTATTGCTAATCTTCAGCCTGTTCTTGATAGTTATTGGTTAATGATTCATGTGGCTGTTATAGTTGGTAGTTATGGTCCTTTTGCTATAGGTATGATTCTCGGAATTGTAACTCTGTTATTAACAATCATTGCTAATAAAAAGAATAAAAAAGCATTCTCTACAAAACTTGAGGAGTTAACTATTGTAAATGAATTATCTCTTACAATAGGACTTGTAATGTTAACTATAGGAAACTTTCTTGGAGGTATGTGGGCAAATGAGAGTTGGGGTAGATACTGGGGTTGGGATCCAAAAGAAACATGGGCATTGATTTCTATAATGATATATACTGCCGTTCTTCATTTAAGAATTGTTCCTAAATTAAATAATAAATGGTTATTTAATTTGTTGAGCATTATTTCATTTGGAGCAATTATGATGACTTATTTTGGAGTTAATTTTTATTTAGTAGGTCTTCATTCATATGCTTCAGGTGATAAGGTTATTACTCCCGATTTTGTCTATTATTCAATTATTTTTATTACTATTTTAGGGTTAATTTCTTATTTTGCAAATAAGAAAAACAAAGTCCTTTAATGATTAATATTAATATTGAAAATGAGTATTCAAGACTCAATACAGTAATACTTGGAATTGCTAACGATCTCGGCGTTCCTCCTAAAGAAGCAGATGCGTATGATCCTCGATCATTATATCACATAAAAAATAATTCTTACCCTATTGAAGATGATCTTTTAAGAGAGGTGGATAACTTCCACAATAAATTAATAAAACATAATGTAGATGTTATAAGACCAAATAACATTAATAATTGTAATCAAATTTTTGCAAGAGATCTGGGTTTTGTTATTTCAAACTTGTTCTTTTTATCAAACATTGTTCCTAATAGACATGATGAATTAAAAGGAATTGATGAGATCTTAAAAAATTTAGATGTTGGTGTTATTAAATTACCTGAATTTATGCATATAGAAGGAGGAGATGTAATTGTTCATAATGATAAAGTTTTTATTGGAACATACTCTGATGAAGATTATCCTAAATTGATTACGGCAAGAACTAATAATTCCTCAATTGATTATTTGAAGAAAATGATAACCTCTAAAGAAATTATTCCTTTAGATTTAAAAAAATCGAATACTGATATATATAAAAATACTCTTCATTTAGATTGTTGTTTTCAAACTTTAGCAAATGATAAAGCAATCATATGTCCAGATGGTTTTAAAAATAAAAAAGATGTTGAATATTTAATTAATCATTTCGGTGAAAAAAATACGTTTATTGCTTCATTAGAAGAGACATTCGAATTAACATCTAATATTTTAGTTATTTCACCTGATATTGTAGTATCTAGGCTAAAATCTAATAGATTAAATTCTTGGCTTGAAAAGAAAGGAGTGTTAGTTGAAAAAGTTAATTATTCTAATGTTTCAAAGATGTCAGGCTTATTTAGATGTTCGACATTACCCCTAAATAGAGAATGATGAAACATTTTACTTCAAGAATTTTAATGATTTCTCCTAATAAATTTAGAAACAACGAGTTGACTTTATCTGATAACTCTTTTCAATCTAAGCAAGTAGAAAATATTTCAATTTCAGGCAATGCCATTTCTGAATTTGAGAAACTTAAAGAGGCCATCTTAAAGAAAGGTATTTCGGTTCATGCTCTTAGTGATGATAGTGAATTTGATACGCCAGATGCTGTATTTCCAAATAACTGGATCTCTTTTCACAATCCTAATAAAGCTATATTATATCCAATGTATGCTTTAAATAGGAGGTTTGAAAGAAAATCTTCAGCTCTAAAAAAACTTTCTGATCAAGGAATAGAAATTGAGATAATTAAGGATTACTCTCATTTTGAGAATGATGATAAGTTTTTAGAAGGAACTGGAAGTATAGTGCTAGACAGAAAAAATAAAATTGCTTATTGTTCATTATCTAAGAGATCTAATCATGATCTGTTAAAAATATTTTGTTTGGAAATGAATTATAAACCCGTTGTTTTTAATTCAATTTATCAATCAAAACCTATTTATCATACAAACGTTATGATGTCTATTTGTAATAATTTTTCAGTGATTTGTTTAGAGTCTATTAAAGATGAAAAACAGAGAAAAGATGTAATTACAAATCTAAAAGATTCTAATCTTGATATTATAGACATCAATACTGATCAAATGTGCTCTTTTTTCGGTAATTGTATTCAACTAATTGATTCAAAATCTAATCCATTATTAGTTATGAGTTCAAGAGCATACAACTCTATAAATAGCTCTCAATTAAAGATAATTGAAAAGTATACTGATATTATTCATTCTGATATAAAAACTATAGAAGATAATGGAGGAGGAAGTGCTAGATGTATGATAGCTGAGATTTTCTAAATATTACTATATTTAAGTAAACTTTACTACCCTTAAAGGGTCAAAATAAAAACTATTTATATGAAAAGACTATTAATAATAATGTTAGCTTTCTTTTTGCTTACGCCAATTGATGCTAACTCTCAAAGAAAAAGAAATCAAAAAGAGGATGCAAAGACTCAGAAGATTTCACTAAACGCTTTCAAGCTTAGGAATGTAGGGCCAGCATTTTTATCTGGTAGAATTGCAGATATAGCAATTCACCCAAATAATGAAAGTGTATGGTATGTTGCTGTTGGTTCAGGTGGTGTTTGGATGACTGAAAACGCTGGTACAACTTGGAATCCAATTTTTGATAATCAATCTACCTATTCAATAGGTTCAATTACAATAGATCCATCAAACCCAAGTATAATTTGGGTAGGTTCCGGTGAAAATGTAGGTGGAAGACATGTAGCTTATGGAGATGGTGTTTATAGAAGTTCTGACGGTGGAAAAAGCTGGAAGAATATGGGATTAAAAAATTCAGAACATATTTCTGAAATAATTGTTCATCCTGATGACTCAAACGTTGTATATGTTGCTTCTCAAGGTCCACTCTGGTCTAGTGGAGGTGATAGAGGTTTGTATAAAACAATTGATGGAGGAAAATCATGGAGTAAAATATTAGGTGGTTCAGAATGGACTGGAGTTACTGATATCATGATGGATTCTAGACATTCAAATATTATTTATGCTGCTACATGGGATCGACATAGAACTGTTGCTGCATACATGGGTGGTGGACCTGGTTCAGGTATTCACAGGTCTGATGATAATGGAAAAACATGGAAAAAGTTAAATAATGGAATCCCAAGGTCTAATCTTGGTAAAATTGGTATAACAATGTCACACCAAGATCCAGATGTAGTTTATGCCGCTGTTGAGACTGATAGAACAAAGGGAGGTATTTATAGATCTGTGAATAGAGGAGAGTCTTGGAAAAAAATGTCAAACACAGTTTCAGGTGGGACTGGACCTCATTATTATCAAGAACTTTATGCTAGTCCTCATAAATTTGATAGATTATATCTTATGAACGTTCAAATTCTAACATCCGAAGATGGTGGAAAAAATTTCCGTCAACTAGAGGGGGCAAGACAAAAACATAGTGATCACCATGCTATTGCTTTTAAAGAAAGTGATCCTGACTATATTATGGTTGGAACTGATGCAGGTATTTATGAAAGTTTTGATTTAGCTCAAAATTGGAATTACTTCTTAAACCTTCCGTTAACACAGTTCTATAAAGTTGCTGTGAATAATGCTGAACCATTCTATCATATTTTTGGTGGAACTCAAGATAATGGATCTGCTGGAGGACCTTCAGCTACTGACGAAGGTATGGGTATAACTAATAGGGATTGGTATAAAACATTATTTGCAGATGGTCACCAGTCAGCTACAGATCCAGTTTATAATAATATTATATATGCTACAACTCAAGAGGGAAGATTCCATAGAGTTGATCTTGAAACAGGAGAGCAAGTTTTTGTTCAACCTCAAGCATTAGAAGGTGATCCTCACGAAAGATACAATTGGGATACACCTATACTAGTAAGTCCACATAATCCAGCTAAAATATATATAGCTTCATATAGAGTATGGGAATCAGAAAATAGAGGTGATAGTTGGACACCAATTTCAGAAGACTTAACAAGAAATGAGAATAGAATAGAACTTCCAATAATGGGAAGAACTCAAAGTTGGGATAATGCATGGGATGTTAAAGCAATGTCTCAATACAATACTATTACATCATTATCAGAATCCCCTGTTCAAGAAGGAATTATTTGGGCTGGAACAGATGATGGATTTATTCAAGTTACTAATAATGGAGGAAGTACATGGAAATCAATACCAGTTACTAAATTAGGCATACCTGAAAGATCATTTGTAAATGATATAAAGGCAGATTTATATGACCCAAATACTGTTTACGTTTCATTAGATAATCATAAAGAGGGTGATTATTCACCATATTTATTTAAAAGTAGTGATCTTGGAGAATCATGGGAGTCTATTTCAAACAATATACCCGATAGAACATTAGTTTGGAGATTTGTTCAGGATCATATCAAGAAAGATTTATTTTTCTTAGCAACTGAGTATGGAATTTATACTTCATTAAATGCTGGTAAAAATTGGCAAAAACTTCCTGGAAGTCCTACAATTTCTTTTAAAGATATAGTAATTCAGGAAAGAGAAAATGATTTAATTGGTGCATCATTTGGTAGAGGTTTCTTTGTTCTAGATGATTTTAGTGCACTTAGGGAAATGTCTGAAGATAATTTATCTAAAAAAGGAAAATTGTTCGAACCTAGAGATGCAAAACTATATAAGCCTAGAAATTCATATGGAAATACAGGCGCACAATTTTATGTTGCTAAAAACCCTGAATATGGTGCAGTATTTACGTATCATTTAAAAGATATGCCTAAGACTTCTAAGTCCAAAAGAATTCAATCTGAGAGGAAACTTAATTCTGATAAAAAGGATGTACCATTCCCTGGTTATGATGCAATTTCTAAGGAAATGAATGAAAAACCTGCTAGTATTATTCTTACAATTAAAGATTCAGAAGGTAATCACATAAGAAATGTTAAGAAAAATGCTTCAAATGGTTCTGGTAGAATTGCTTGGAATCTTCGACATAAAAGCTATTATCCTGTTAGAGCGGGTAGAAGTCAATCAAATTTTTGGTTTAATCCTTCTGGTCCTTATGTAACTCCAGGTGAGTATCATGCTGAATTCTATCTTGAAAATAATGGATCAGTTGAAAAATTAGATGGTCCAATTTCTTTTAATGTTAAACCATTAAGAAAAGGTACTCTTGAAGGTGCTTCCTATAATGATTATAACTCCTTTAGAACTAGAGTTTCAAACTTATATATTGAAATGTCTAAATATCAGGATGAATTTAATATGATGAAAACTAAGATTGAGCTATTAGATAAAGCATCTTTACAATTAGAAACTTTCTCTCCAGAAATAATGAAGAAAATTTCTGATTTTAAAACAAAATATAATGCTTTTGATTCTGAAACTGATGGTAATCCAGCTAAAGCTGAAATAGGAGAGTGGGATAAACCTTCAATTTCAATGAGAACTCAAATTGCTATGCAAGGCCTTTCAACATCATACGGTCCAACAGACCTTAATAAATCAAATCTAGATATAGCTGAAAAGTTATTTGACAAGCTAGCTCTAGATGTTAAGATGTTTAAGTCTGAACTTGAATCACTTGAGAATGAGGTTAAAGAACTAAACCCTCCTCATCTTTCAGGAAGTGGTATTAATTAGACGCGAATTGATTAAGTTCAAAGCATTCTAATTTAAAATACTTAACAGAAGATAAAAGGTGGTCAAAAATATCAGAGGTTAATGCCTCGTATTTTGTCCACTCTTTGTCTTTTGAAAACGCATAGATTTGAATTGGAATCCCTTGAGATGTAGGTTCTAGTTGTCTACACATCATAGTTAATTCGTCGTTAGTCATAGGGTGAACTTTTAGATATTCCTCTATATAAATTCTAAAAACACCAAGGTTAGTTAAATTTCTTCCATTTAAGAGCATTGACTTGTCTGCGTTGTTATTTTTATTGTATGAGTCTATCTCTTCTGTTTTTAGCTTTAAGTACTTAGATATTAATTTAACATTTTTAAGCTCATCTATCTCATTATCCTCTAAAAAACGAATAGAGCTTGGTTTTATTAATAGTGATCTTTTAATTCTTCTTCCTTTAGACTCTTCCATTCCTCTCCAATTTACAAATGAGTCAGAAACTAATTTATATGTAGGTATGGTAGTTATTGTATTATCAAAGTTTTGAACCTTAACAGTAGAAAGATTTACCTCAACTACAGTTCCGTCGGCGTTAGATCCGGTCATTGTAATCCAATCTCCAATTCTTACAGTATCGTTTACTGTAATTTGAATACTTGATACAAAACCAAGAATGGTATCTCTAAATACAAGTATAATTATAGCAGATAAAGCACCAAGGGAAGCTAAAAATGTTCCAACCTCTCTCCCGGTTAGCACTGATAATATTAAAATTATACCTATAAACCATAGAAAAATCATAACTACTTGAATATAACTATCAATAGGAATATGTTTTAGGGAAGAGCTAAGTTTAAAATAATCTTTTACAGAGCTAAGAATAGATTTAACTGTAACTAAAAACAGTACTATAGTCAAAGCTTCAATAACTATAATTAAATTTTCGGTGTATGTTGGAACAATCCAATAAAGAAAAAACAATGAAGGTATATAAGATAAAAGCCTGGGTACTCTGTTTTTTAACATTAAATCATCAAAAGGAGATGCAGTAGATTTAGCAATTCTTTTAAAAAATGATAAAATTATTTTTCTAGTAAAAAAATTTATGGTTAATACTACAAGGGTTGCGCATACAATAATAAGGCCTGAAGTAATTAGACTAGAAAGGTTATTGTTTATGCCGTAATTTGATAAAAACTTAATTATTTCTTCTTTATACATGGTACAAAAGTAAAAAACCCACCAATAAGGTGGGTTTTTTTAGTAATAAATTTTAAAGTTAGTTATGAATAGATACTAACTCAAGTTGACCACCATTTTGATGTTCACTAGCAGCACCTAGTCCTTCAAGTAATTTTTGACCTTTAAAACTAGATTGCATTTTTTGCCATCCTTCAGTATTATCTGCACCCTCTACACCAATATTAAAGAACATGTGAGTGATATCACCATAGGCGTTTTCAGTTCTCTCATAAATTCTTGAAAGCGCCCACCATCTGTGATTTCCTTTAAGAATTTCTTTTTCAATTAAAGGTTTATAAACTTCTGATTCATAGGATTCAAAATCATCTGATTTTGAAATTGTACCAAGAATACTCATTTTATCGCCTGGCTTAAGATCACCACCTGACCAAATAGTTTGATCAACACCTACTAGATGGTAATTTCTTCTTTCATTACTTTCTGAACCAACTGAATTCAAATATCTTGTAACAGCACGTTTAGACATTCTACCCTTATGAGCCTCAATTGCAAGATCTAACCATGCACCTGATTCCCAACTAGAATTGTAAGCATCTAATTGTTCCTTGCTTGAGAGTCCAGTAATTATAAAGAAATCAGCAACACTTTCTCCATCATCATTAGTTTGAACAACTTTAAATACTGCTTGTAAGTCTTGAATACCTCTTTCAATTGCTAAATCATGAACTGGTCCAAAAAACTCTTCAAGTTGAAGATATTGATCTTCCATTCCATCTTTAATATCAACAGCACTTAAAATTGTGTATTGAGCTGACGCACTAATTGTAAAAACTAATGCTAATAATAATTGTAATTTTTTCATTTTATTTAATTTTTAAGTTAATAATTTTTAGTAAGCAAATACACATGTGTATTCCTCACTATCCTGCATATCTCTTGATGACTCAATACCTTCCCATAGTTTATCCCATTTAAAGCCAGACATACCTTCAAATTCTACATCTGAATTACCCATTAAGTTCCATGCAAAATGTGTAAATCCTTCAAAAGCATTATCAGTTTTATCTATCACTTCCACAAGAGCCCAATGTCTTAATCTTCCATTTAGAATATTTTTCTCTGCAATTGGCTTCCAAACCTTACTCTCATAATTCTCAAAATCATCATTTTTTTTATTCATGAGATTAAGTGTTGCTTTATCACCAGGTTTGACATCTCCTCCAGCAACTATTGTTTGATCAACTATTTTAAGTGTATAGTTTCTTCTTTCTCTACTTTCAGATCCAGTACCTTCCATCATTCTCTTAATAGATCTTTTTGACATCTTACCCTTATACACTTTTTGAGCTAATGCTTCACTATCAAAATATTTTTCTAAGTTTTCCATTGAATTAAAAATATCAAAGATTAGATATTCATTATTTTCTGGTTGATCTCCTTCTTGAGGAGTTCTTTTCCAAACAGACCATCCTGCTTGAAGACCTTGATCAATTGCTTCTTGATGAATGGCTGACCAAAATTCTTCAAGTTTTAAATAATCTTCTTCAGCACCTTCATTAAGGTCAACAGCAGACATTATTGCATATTGTGCATTAAGTGAGAAGCTGAATAATAATATAAATGTTAATAATAAATTTTTCATTATAAATTGTTTAAAGTTATTTGTTAAGTCATAAATATAAGAAAAAACAGACCTTTTAAAAGTAAGTTTTTATTGTTAGGGTAAATATTATGTTATTTTTACAATAAGATGGAGCCACAAACTATAAGTAAATTAATTCCTGTTATATTTCTATTAATACTAGGAATTATTGAATCTTTTGGTGGCCTATATTTTAATGATAGAAGATCAAAAGATGATTTAACTATTGAATTAATATGTTTAACTATCCTTCCAACATTAATTCAGCCTGCTATTTTAGCTTTTGTTCTATTTGTAATGGATACATGGTTTTCTGTCTATGAAAATCTTTTTATTAATTCATTTTTTTTGTGGCATGTCCTAGCTTTTTTAATACTTGATGATCTTACTCAGTATTTATGGCATAGACTTTCACATGAAAATGCATTTATGTGGAAACTTCATAGACCTCATCATGTTATTGAAGAAATGGGTGTTTTGGTTACCTATAGAAATGCTTTTTTATATTACGCTTTTATGCCAGGAATATGGTTTTCAGGTATCCTAATATTCCTAGGAATGACAGAGGTTTTCCTCTATTATCTTCCAATTAAAGTTACTGTAATATTGCTAGCTCATAGTGAAATAAAATGGGATAGATTTTTATATAAATACAAAATTTTACATCCATTAGCTTGGATTGTAGAGAGAACTATTTCAACTCCTTGTACTCATTATGCTCATCATGGTTTAACTTCTGAGGATGGCATTTCAAATCCAAATGGTAACTATGGAAACCTATTGTTTTTTTGGGATGTTTTGTTTGGGACAGCCAAGATTACTAGAAAATACCCTTCAACATTTGGAGCATGGAATAAAATGAAAGAGCCTTGGTATGTTCAATTATTTTTTCCTTTAATTAAATCTAAAGATCCTAGAAGTGAACTTCATTCAATAAAAACTGATATAGATTATGATCCGTCCAAAGACTATAAGGATTTTAGCGAATAAAAATGATAATAACATTTATTAATAATACTATATGAAAAAAGCCTATTTAGTTTCAATAACACTAGCAACTATTTTATTAGTTGGTTTTAATACAGAATTCAAAAAATCAAAACAATGTGATATAACTCCAGTAGATGGAACTGATAACTTTTGGGCAGAATATTTGGGACATGACCAAACTGTAGATTTTTGGCCAGATAAATATGTAAATTACTGGGCAGTTGTTGTTAATCAAAAGGACTTTCCAAATGTTGGATTTAAAATTCAAGGAGAATTTCCAGAGGCAAGATATTTTAGTTATAATGTTTATGGAAAAGACAGAAATTCCACCGCATCTATATTCGATACACAAATAAAAGCTGAAAATTGTTCTGAAAATCCATTCAAAAATGAAGAAAAACAAACTTCAGTAGATAAAAATCTTTATACTCTTTTTGTAGTTCCAGAGTCAGTTTCTGAATTTGACACGAACGATAATGTACTTAAATTTATAGAAGGCGAAGAAGAAATCGGTATAATTCTAAGATATTACCTTCCAGCTGGAGGAGACCTAGCTGGAGTAGATTTACCCAAGATTGAAGTATTCGATTTAGACTCAAAAGAGTCCGTAACGATACCAAAAACTAGTAATTTATTAATTACAACTCCACAAATACTAAACAGAATTAATACTGCGTATTCTCTACAAATAGATAATAATGTTCGCTTTTATCGAGGTGATCCAACTGGACTTTATCCAAATGAAGACAACCAATATGTCCGTACTTTTTTAAATTACGACGACGACGATGTTTATGTAATTAGGTGGAAAGCGCCAACCTTTCCAAAAAACAGTTCAGAATTTGAAAGTGCTGAGGTTCGTTATTCTTCAATGAATTTAGGAGATAACATTACCAATAATTTTGATGGAATTTACGACACCCAATACAAACTAGATAAAGATGGCTTTGTAACTCTTGTGATTGCGGATGAAATACCCGAACTAAGAGAAAAAGCAGAAATTGCAGGATATAATTTTATGCCTTGGACTTTACCAGGGAACAAAGGGTATCTAATTTATCGTAACCTTTTAACAAAAGGAGGAAAGACTGCTCCTTATTCATTAAACAAAACTCCTATGCCTAATTTTGCAACAAACCGATCCCATTTAATATCCCACGACGCAAAAAAATACATTGGAGCTTATGCGCCTACTGGCCTTAGGATGACTAAAGATGAATATTTAGCTGATTTTGGAGGATTTAATGACAAGTTCAGAGACTAAAAATTAAATAATATCTCTCTCTTCATTGTTATACAACTAATTTTTAGGACCTCTTAAATGAATTATTAATCCATTTAAGAAATTACGTAACAACTGATCGCCACATTTTATATAGTTTTTATGATTTTCGTTTCTAAATACTGCTCCAAGTTCTGATTTAGAGATCTTGAAATCAACTAGTTTGCAAATTTCAACTATTTCTTCATCACTTAACTTATGAGCTACACGTAGTTTTTTGAAAATATCATTATTTGTTAACCCCATAACATTCTTTTTTATATTATTAATTATTCTGAAATTTCAGATAACTCAAACCATCTTAGTGTTTTTAATTCCAGTTCTTTTTCTATTAATCCAAGTTCAATTGAAAGATCTTCAATCTCTTTTACACTAAGGCTATCTTTTGTAAAATGATTTTGAATTTCTTTTTTCTTAATTTCAATTTTTTTTATCTCTAATTCTATTTTTTTAAATTCTTTTTGCTGTTTGTAGCTAAATCCAACTTTATCTGTATTATCTTTTTGATATATTTTTTCTTTTTTATTAATCCTTATTGATTCCTTATTTTCTTGAACTCGAGAATCTTCATATACTCTATAATCGGAATAATTACCAGGGAAATCATCAACAATCCCTCCTCCTTTGAAAATAAATAAATGATCTACAATTTTATCCATAAAGTATCTATCATGAGAGACAACTATTAAGCAGCCTGGAAAATCTAATAGAAAATTTTCAAGTACATTCAGTGTAATTATGTCTAAATCATTAGTAGGTTCATCAAGAATTAAGAAGTTCGGATTTTGAATCAAAACTGTACAAAGGTATAGACGTTTGCGCTCACCTCCACTAAGTTTATTAACGAAATCGTATTGTTTTTTACGATCAAATAAGAAACGCTCTAATAATTGTTGAGCAGATATTTTGCGACCTTTTTTTAATGGAATATAATCTCCATATTCTTTAATTACATCAATAACTTTTTGTTCTTCCTTTACAGGAATCCCTTCTTGAGTATAGTAACCAAATTTTAAAGTTTCTCCCCAAACAATCTTACCTGAATCTACATTGTCATTTGAAGTCAATAGGTTTAAAAATGTAGATTTTCCTGTACCATTTTTGCCAATTATTCCAATTCGTTCATTTCTTTGAAACGTATAATTAAAACTGTTTAATATAATTTTTTCATCAAATGATTTTTGAACTTTGTGCATTTCAATCATCTTGCTTCCTAACCTTTCCATATTTATTTCAAGCTGAACTTGGTGGTCGTTTCTTCTTTGACTTGCTTTTTCTTTTATTATTTTAAAATCCTCTATTCTAGATTTTGATTTTGTAGTCCTTGCTTTTGGTTGTTTTCGCATCCATTCCAATTCTTTTTTAAAATGTATCTTATTTTTATGTGCTTCAACGTTCTGCTGTGCAATTCGAGCTTCTCTTTTTTCAAGGTAGTATGAGTAATTTCCTCTATAAGTATAGAGTTTGCCATTATCTAGTTCAATTATCTCATTACAAATTCTTTCTAAGAAATATCGATCATGAGTAACCATTAATAATGAGATTTTCTCTTTCGAAAAATAATCTTCTAACCATTCTATCATTTCTAAATCAATGTGGTTAGTCGGCTCATCTAAGATTAATAACTCTGGTTCTTTTAGTAGTGCATTACATAAAGCTAATCTTTTGATTTGCCCACCTGATAAACTTCCTACTTTCGCATCTAAATCATTAAGCTTTAACTTAAATAAAATTTTCTTGTATTGTTTTTCATAATCCCAAGCTTGAGTTTGATCCATTGCCTCAAATGCTTTTTGATAACCTTCTTGGTCATCTAGATTCTCCAGGGCTTTATCGTACTGAGCAATAATTTTAAGAGTAGGGTTTTCAGCTTTTAATATGCTTTCTTCTACTGTTAAATTGGGATTTAAATTTGGCTCTTGTGGAAGGTAAGCTATTTTAGTTCCTTTTCTGAAAATTACATTTCCGCTATCAGGTTTATCTTTTCCTACAATTATATCTAAAATAGAAGTTTTTCCACTTCCATTTTTTGCAATTAATGCTATTTTCTGTCCTTTATTTATGCCAAATGAAATAGATTTAAATAGTACTTTTTCTCCATACGATTTAGAAATATCTTCTACAGAAAGTAAGTTCATAAAAATTCTATTAATTACAAGATTATCAAAAATACGCAATCAAAAATGATTTGTATTTAAAGCTTATTCATGTTTAGCTCTAGAATTTAGTTATTACTGGGGTTTTTTATAATTGCACTAATCAATGATGTTAGACTATTTAAATCTCGATAATCCATAACTTCAACTGGAGAGTGAGAATATCTACCGGGCCAAGATAATGGAATTGATGGGATTCCATAACCAAGGAATGCCTGCCCATCTGTTCCTCCTGCAGTCATTCCATATTGGACTTTGATTTCATTTTTGTTTGCAATAGTTTGAATTTTTTTTAAATTTTTCCTGCTTAAAAAGTTAATACTTTCTAATACTCTAATTACTGCACCATCACCCAATGGAGAGTTTGCAAAAGATTCATCGGAGTAGGGGTCATCTGATGAAACATATGTGTCTATTGGGTAAACTGTGCTTATGTCGGTAAGGTTTTTTGCAGCAAACGTAGAACCGATTAAACCAGCTTCTTCAGCAACTGACCAAATAAAAGTAACGCGTTGACTTAATTCATTGGGATTTAAATCTTTTAAACTTTTAAGCAATGCAGCGCTTCCTACTCTGTCATCGAAGCCACGTGCAGCAGCTCTATTCTCACTAATTCGAATCATTTCCTTAGGCATAGTTACAGTTGTAACTCCTATCTTTATTCCGGCTGCTAAAGCTTCATTTTTAGAATTAAACCCAGCAAACACTTTCAGAGGTTCTGAGCTTAATCTAGTTAAGGAATTTCTGTAGTCAGCTCTTGGTTCGAAGACTCCCTGAATAGGATTTTTGTCAGTATGAACTAGAGCAGGTTGGGCTTCCCAAATCCAAGGAAACATTCGCCCTCTCATTTTTAAAATAAGTCTACCATCATCGCTAATAGAATTAACGAAATAACCCGTCTCATCCATATGAGCTACAAAAGCTATATGTTCTTTTCCCTTTCCAAATGTGAGTACTATATTTCCAACCCTATCTATTTTAGGTTTTGCCCAGTTAGGTAATTCGTTTAATATTAGTTTACGAACACTTCCTTCATCATAACTTACACCATATTTCCCTATTAATTTAGAAACTAAATTGTGTTCTTCATTGAAGCTGTCATATGAGGTTTTAGAAGTTTCATGCTTAAGTTGAGGCACTTCAGTTTCCTTAACATTGATGTCTAAGACTTTTAACCAGTAATCAATCATATTTTCAACATCGGAAACAGCTACTAATTCAACAGGACTATTTTCATAAAGACTTGGTAATCCAATTTCATAAATATTTTCACTATTGAAATTAATTGTTGAGGCCGGGTTTCTAAAGTCTATTACAGGCTTAGTTTTTACCAGGTTACTTCCCTTCTTTGAAATCAAATTATTAGCTAACAAAGTTTCTTTCCCGATCTTCTTGGATTCTAAAAAACGATTGAATCTATGAATTTCATTGAATGGACCATAATTGTTAATCACCGCTTCAATTCCCTTTCCATTCAACAATTCAAGTGTCGTCCAAGCAAATACAACCGTTCCTTTAAATTCAATTTCTTTTATGCTTTTTGCTACTACAGCTAGAGCAATTGCGGCAGCTTTTGACTTTATGGACGGTGCTGCAACATATGAATTATTAATTGTCACAGGTTTTTTGTTTAAGGTGACAGGGTCTAGTAATTGAATATTTCTTGTAGCTAATTCTGATGCTGAAGTAGCTCCAACATCTAAGTAAATTTCATGCCAACTAAATGGTGGTTTCATGCTTTCTGGATTTGCTCTAACTCCATCAAAATGAGCTGAGCGAACCGTAGAAACTCCGATTAAAGATTCTGCTTCAGTATTTATATTAACTTCATGCCCTTGTATAAATTGATGATAAAGATTTCCAATATATCCAAACCCTAAAGGATTGAGTTTTATAAATCCATCTTGTTGTATTTGACTTATAACATATCCTGGCTCGTCTAAAGGAACTGTAATTAATCTTTTTGGATGACCTGATCCTAAAACCATGATTAGGTTTCCTAATCTGTCTTTTTTTAATTCACCCTTTTGAAAGAGGTCTTGAATGTATGAAGCAGCCTGTTTTTCTCTTCCGGTAACAGATGAGGTTTTTGAAAATTCATTTAAGTGTTCAATTAAATTAGGATTTCCTAATGTATGTTGTGCCAGAATGAATTGACTGCTAAAAAATAATGTAAAAAGTAATATTAAATTGAATTTCATCGTTATATAAATTTAAACCTATTTTGTCTAAAAACAACATAAAATAACAAACCCACTCATTGAGTGGGTTTGTTATTGGTGGAGTCGGAGGGATTCGAACCCTCGTCCATACAAGTAATAAAATTACCTTCTACAAGTTTAGTTATCATTAAATTTTCGAAAAAACACTTGGTTGATAACAACCAAAATATTTTCCTTATCACTTAAGCTTTAAGTTTTATCCAGTGCCAATAAAACTCTAGATTAACTCTATGGTATCTCATAAATAAAAACTGTCAATCAAAGTTTTTAAGAGACATCCAGCTTCTCAACCTAGTTGAGATTCGCATTGACTTACTATAATTCAGTCAATTATGCAGCTAGAGCGTAGTTATTTTCGCCATTTAAAGGTTAAAAATAAGATTTACGAGTTTATTCTCATTGCTCGACTTGCAAATAAAAACATTAGTCTTGCTGTCAATACCAGTCGACCCCAATATATCAATGTACTTAAGTGTGCAAAGATATGATAATTAACTAAATTTTAGATGTAGCTTCCCTAAGTGTCAGTAAGTTCTTTAAAAGCTGTTCGAGATTATTAATGTTTAGCATATTTGCTCCATCACTTTTTGCTTTAGATGGATCAGTATGTGTTTCTAAAAAAATACCATCTATATTATTGACAATTCCTGCTCTAGCAAGAGATTCAATATATTCTGGATTTCCACCAGTAACTCCAGATGTTTGATTAGGTTTTTGAACTGAGTGAGTAACATCTAGAATAGTAGGTGCAAGTTTTTTTAATTCTGATATGCCTCTAAAATCTACGATTAGATCATTATATCCAAATTGAGTTCCTCTTTCAGTTAGCATAACATTATCATTACCAGATTGTCTAACCTTATCTACAGCATACTTCATGCTTTCAGCACTCATGAATTGACCTTTCTTAATATTAACTATTTTGTTTGTTTTAGCTGCACTAACAAGAAGATCTGTTTGTCTAGCTAGAAAAGCAGGTATTTGAAGAACATCAACATACTCAGCTGCAATATCTGCCTCATTTTTATCATGAATATCAGTAATAACAGGCACACTAAATTCAGTATTAATTTTCTTTAAAATTTTTAAAGCTTTCAAATCACCAATACCTGTAAAACTATCCAGTCTAGTTCTGTTTGCCTTTCTGTAACTTCCTTTAAAAACTAATGGTAATGATAGTTTTGAAGTAATTGATAAAAGCTTTTCAGCAATTTTAAAAGCAATCTCTTCACCTTCTATTGCACATGGACCAGCTATTAATAAAAACTTATCTTTTGGTATTTCGTTTAAAATCATACTAATTATTTTCTTTTTACTTCAAAGATACTACCATCTTCACATTTATACACCTGTCCTTCTAGTTTTAGAATAAGATTATAATCATGGGTAGCTATAATCATTGAAGTACCCATTTTATTTAGCTTTTGAAATAAAGTGATTATCTCAGAACTTGTTTCAGGATCTAAATTACCAGTAGGTTCATCTGCAATTATTAATTCTGGCTCATTTAGCATAGATCTTGCTATTGCCACTCTTTGTTGTTCTCCACCAGAAAGCTCATTTGGAAACTTTTCTAAAGGAGAATTAATCCCTACAAGTTCAAAAACTTTTTTGATTTGATTATCTATTTTATTTTTATCAGCCCATCCAGTAGCTTCAAGAACAAATTTCATGTTGTCATAAATATTTCTATCTACCAGTAGTTTAAAATCCTGAAAAACAAATCCAATCTTTCTTCTTAAAAGGGGTATTTCTTTATTGTTTAGATTTTTTATATTATAATTTAAAACTTTAAAAACCTCCGATTTTGATGGAGCTAGATTGCCAAATATTGAATTTATGAAAGTTGTTTTACCACTTCCTGTCTTACCAATTAAAAATTTCATTTCTCCTTTAAAAAGATTAAAATTTACATCTTCTAACACATTTTTTGTATCGATAGAAATGTTGGTATTTTTTATCTCGACTAATTGCATATATTCTTAAAGCCAAAGTAATAAAATATTGTAATACTAAATTGTTAATTATTATTTAGTTTTTCTTTGTTTGATATCTATCATTTGATTTAATTTGTACTTTATTTTTTTCATGACAAAAAAAACACTTTTACTTTTAACTTTAATTTTTGCTTCCTGTACAGAACAGGTTGATCTTATTGTTTATAATGCTGAGGTTTACACAGTAGATGATACTAATAGTAAGGCTACCTCTTTTGCTGTAAAAGATGGTAAATTTATTTACGTCGGAGATGATTCAGTAACTTCCAAGTATTCATCATCTAACATCGTTAATGCTGAGGGTTTACCTGTATACCCTGGTTTTATAGACTCTCACGCACATTTTTATAATCTAGGATTTTTTAATGATCAAGTAAATCTTAAAGAAACAAAAAGCTTTGAAGAGGTGTTAAATCGTGTAATTGAATTTAACAAATCAAATGAAAAGGATCTTATAATAGGTAGAGGTTGGGACCAAAATGATTGGGATAATAAATCATTCCCAACGAATAAAGTATTAAATGAAAAATTTCCAGACAAAGCAATTGTCCTCAGGAGAATTGATGGACATGCATATTTAGTTAATGATTTTGCATTAAATCTCGCAGGAATTGATAAATCATCAAGAGTTGATGGAGGTGAGTTTGTTAAAATCAATGGAAAACTTACAGGTGTTCTTATCGATAATGCAATGCGATTAATTGATGACATTATTCCTGATCCTACTACAGAAGAATCAATTAAAGCACTTTTATCTGCTCAAGAAATTGCATTTGAAAATGGTTTAACAACTATTTCAGAGGCGGGCATATCTAGAAAACAAATTGAATTAATAGATAGTCTTCAAAAAACAGGTGTTCTTAAAATTAAGATCTATGCTATGATAGAGAATAATTCTGAAGATGTAGATTACTATTTAAAACAAGGTCCTTACAAAACAGATAAACTAAACGTAAGATCAGTGAAAGTATATGCTGATGGAGCTCTAGGTTCTAGAGGTGCAAGTATGATTGATGATTATTCTGATAGAAGGGGTTATAACGGAATCATAAGAACTCCTATTGATTCTATAAAGAATCTTGCTTTTAAGTTAGCTGGAACTAAATTTCAAATGAATACTCATGCTATTGGCGATAATGCTAATAGAATTGTTCTAAATGCTTACAGGGATGCTTTATTTAATTATAGAGATCCAAGATGGAGAATTGAACATGCTCAGGTTATAAATGAGGAAGACATAGATCTATTTAGTAAAAAAATAATTCCTTCAGTTCAGCCAACTCATGCTACAAGTGATATGTATTGGCTTTATGACAGAATTGGAAAGAAAAGAGCTAGCCTAGCTTATGCTTACAAAGAATTATATTCTAGATCCTCTGTAATTCCATTTGGTACTGATTTTCCTGTTGAAGATATAAGTCCTATAATGACATATTATTCAGCCGTAGTTAGAAAAGATTTAAATGGATATCCAAATGAAGGATTTCAAATGGAAAACAGCATAGGTAGAGCAGATGCTCTTTATGCTATGACTATTCATGGAGCCTATGCTAATTTTGAAGAAGATGAAAAGGGCAGCATTAAGGTTGGAAAATCTGCAGATTTCATTATACTAGATAATGATATTATTAAATCTACAGAAATTAGAATACCCTTAACTAATGTTGTAGCTACATTCCTAGATGGAGATTTAGTGTTTAACAGAAGATACAACTAATATATGTGTGGAATTGTTTGTGCCTTTAACTTAAAGGGTGATAATGATCTTATTAGGTCAAATATTCTTAAAATGTCTCAAAAATTAAGACATAGAGGCCCTGATTGGAGTGGTATATACTCATCAGAAAATGCCATTTTAGCACATGAGAGACTTGCAATAGTTGATCCTACTTCAGGTAAACAACCGATTTTATCTGAAGATGGCTTGAAAGTAGTTGCTGTTAATGGTGAAATCTATAATCATAATAGCCTTAAAAAAACTTTCACTCCTGATTATAATTTTAGAACTGAATCAGATTGTGAAGTATTATTGGCACTTTATGAAAAAAAAGGTGTCGAATTTTTAAATGATTTAAATGGAATTTTTGCATTTGCACTTTATGATTCATCGAAAGATACTTATTTCATTGCAAGAGATCATATGGGGATTATTCCTCTTTATATGGGATGGGATAAGAATGATGTTTTTTATGTTTCGTCTGAACTGAAATCTCTAGAGGGTGTATGTTCTAAAATTGAACTCTTTCCTCCTGGTCACTATCTTGACAGTGACAGTATGAATTTAAAGAAATGGTATAATCCAGAATGGGTTTCATATGATAATGTAAAGGAATCAAATACATCTATCAAAGCTATTCATGATTCTTTATCAGCAGCTGTTAAAAGGCAGTTAATGAGTGATGTTCCTTATGGCGTCTTATTGTCTGGAGGTCTTGATTCATCTATAACTTCAGCATTAGCAAAGAAATTTGCATCTAAAAGAATAGAATCTAATGATAAACAAGATGCTTGGTGGCCTCAACTTCATTCCTTCTCTGTTGGACTAAAAGATGCTCCTGATTTAAAGGCTGCAAGAATTGTTGCAGACCATATCGGTACTGTCCATCATGAAATAAATTTTACAATTCAAGAAGGGATTGATGCTATTAGGGATGTCATCTACCATCTTGAAACTTATGACATAACAACTATTAGAGCTTCAACTCCAATGTATTTGTTAGCTAGAGCGATTAAATCGTTGGGTATTAAAATGGTTCTTTCTGGCGAAGGTGCGGATGAACTTTTTGGTGGATATTTATATTTCCACAAAGCTCCTAATGCAAAAGAATTTCATGAAGAAACAGTAAGAAAACTAGATAAACTTCATCAGTATGACTGTTTAAGAGCTAATAAATCCCTTGCTGCATGGGGAATTGAGGGCAGAGTCCCTTTTTTGGATAAAGAATTTATAGATGTTGCTATGAATATAAATCCAGAAGATAAAATGATAAAAAATGGTAGAATTGAGAAATGGGTTTTAAGAGAAGCGTTTAAGGATTATTTGCCAGATAGTGTTCTTTGGAGACAAAAAGAACAATTTTCTGATGGAGTTGGATATTCTTGGATAGATAGTTTAAAAGATTTAGTGTCCAAAGAAGTAAGTGATGATAAATTGAAAAATGCTTCTAATGTATTTCATCTAAATACTCCTCGCAATAAGGAAGAATATTACTACAGAACTATTTTTAGTGACCACTTTTCTAGTAAAGCAGCTTCTTTATCTGTTCCTTCTGTTCCTTCTGTTGCATGTAGTACTCCTCAAGCTCTAGAATGGGATGAGGCTTTTAAAAATATGAATGATCCAAGTGGTAGATCTATATCAAATATTCATAATGAATCTTATGAATAAAATGTTGATAAGTTTAGCGTAAATACTGATAGTTTCAAGACATTTACCCCTCTGATTTTTAGTATATTTATAGGAACAAATTTATACCTATAAAATGTCCACAGATAATTCAAAAAATCAATATTCTGCAGATAGTATTCAGGCCCTTGAGGGTATGGAACATGTAAGGAAAAGACCTTCAATGTATATTGGTGATGTTGGGTCAAGAGGTCTCCATCATTTAGTATATGAAGTTGTTGACAACTCAATAGATGAGGCTATGGCTGGACATTGTTCAACTATAACTATAGAAATAAACAATGACTCTAGTCTTACTGTTGAGGATGATGGAAGAGGAATTCCAGTAGGTATGCACAAAAAAGAAGGCGTATCTGCATTGGAGGTTGTAATGACTAAAATAGGTGCTGGTGGAAAATTTGATAAAGACTCATACAAAGTATCAGGTGGACTTCACGGCGTTGGTGTTTCTGTAGTAAATGCATTATCTGAATTGCTTATTGCTAAAGTTTTTAGAGATGGTAAAGAGTATGAGCAATCATATAGACAAGGGAAACCAATTGAAGCCGTTAAAGAAATAGGTAAATCTGACAAGACAGGTACATTGGTAACTTTTACACCTGACAAAGAGATATTCAAAGAAGTAATTGATTTTGATTATGAAATACTTTCAAATAGAATGAGAGAACTCTCTTATTTAAACAAAGGATTAAGAATTTCAATTACTGATAATAGAAAAAAAGATAAAGATGGTAATGCATTTACTGAAACTTTTCTTTCAAAAGAAGGTTTAAGTGAATTTATTCAATATTTAGATAAGGGAAGGCTACCTATTATTAGTAGTATAATTAAAATGCAAGGAGAGAAAAATGGCATCCCTGTTGAAGTTGCTATGGTATATAATTCATCCTTTTCAGAGAACCTTCACTCCTATGTTAATAACATTGATACTCATGAAGGAGGTACTCACTTATCTGGATTTAGAAGAGGTTTAACTAATACTTTAAAAAAATATGCCGATTCATCAGGTTTAACAGATAAGTTGAAATTTGAAATATCTAGTGATGATTTTAGAGAAGGATTAACTGCTGTAATTTCAGTTAAGGTTGCGGAGCCACAATTTGAAGGACAAACAAAGACTAAACTTGGAAATAGAGAGGTCAGTTCTGCTGTATCACAGTCTGTTTCTCAGATGCTTGAAGATTATCTTGAAGAAAACCCAGATGACTCTAAAATTATTGTTCAGAAAATAATATTAGCTGCTCAAGCTAGAACTGCTGCAAGCAAAGCAAGAGAAATGATTCAGCGAAAGACTGTTATGACAGGTGGAGGTCTTCCTGGAAAATTATCTGATTGTTCGGAGACTGATCCATCATTATGTGAAGTTTTCTTAGTTGAGGGTGATTCAGCAGGTGGTACTGCAAAACAGGGTAGGGACCGTGAATTTCAAGCTATTCTTCCATTAAGGGGTAAAATTCTTAATGTTGAAAAAGCACAGCAACATAGAGTTTTTGAAAATGAGGAAATAAGAAATATTTACACTGCCTTAGGAGTATCTGTGGGAACAGAAGAAGATAGTAAGGCTCTTAATGTTGAAAAGTTAAGATATCATAAAATAATCATTATGTGTGATGCTGATGTTGATGGAAGTCATATTTCAACCTTAATTCTAACTTTTTTCTTTAGATATATGAAGGAACTTGTAGAAGGAGGTAATATTTATATAGCAACTCCTCCGTTATACCTTGTGAAAAAGGGTAACAAAAAAGTTTATGCTTGGAATGATGATGAGAGAGATAATATTGCAAAAGATTTAGGTACAGGAGTTTCAATTCAGAGATATAAAGGTTTAGGTGAAATGAATGCTGATCAACTATGGGATACTACAATGAATCCTGAATTAAGAACTTTAAGACTAATAACACTGAATCAAGATAACTCACAAGATGCAGAAAGATGGTTTGCTACATTAATGGGAGACGAGGTTCCACCTAGAAGGAAATTTATTGAAGAAAATGCTAAGTACGCTAAAATAGACGTATAAATATGAAAGTTACTATAGTTGGTGCAGGTAATGTTGGTGCATCCTGTGCAGAATACATTTTATTGAAAGAGATTGTAGATGAAATTATTCTCCTTGATATCAAGGAAGGATTTGCAGAAGGAAAAGCATTAGATCTTACTCAAACTACTAGTACTTTAGGTTTTAAATCTAAAGTTACAGGAGTAACTAATGATTATTCAAAGACATCTAATAGTGATGTAGTAGTAATTACCTCAGGTATTCCTAGAAAACCTGGAATGACTAGAGAAGAATTGATTGGTATAAATGCTGGTATTGTTAAATCTGTATCTGAAAATTTATTAAAACATTCCCCTAATGCAATAATTATAGTTGTTTCTAACCCAATGGATACAATGACTTATTTGGTTAACAAATCATTTGATATACCAAGGAATAGAATAATTGGAATGGGAGGAATCCTTGATAGTTCAAGGTTTAAAACCTACATCTCAAAGTTTACAAACCATAATCAGCATGATATTCATGCTATGGTTATTGGAGGTCATGGTGATACGACAATGATTCCACTTACTTCATTAGCTAGATGCAAAAATGAACTTTTATCAGAGATTGTTTCAAAAGATGAACTAAAAAATATAGCATCTCAGACTATGGTTGGTGGTGCAACATTAACAAAACTACTTGGAACTTCTGCTTGGTATGCTCCAGGTGCTTCTGTTTCATATTTAGTCAACGCTATAATAAATGATACTAAAGAAGTTCTTCCTTGTTCTGTTTATTTAGAAGGGGAATACAATGCAAATGATATATGTATAGGAGTTCCATCTATAATTGGGAAGAATGGTTTCGAAGGAGTTGTTGAACTTGATCTAAATCAAAAAGAATTTGAAATGTTTAATAATAGTATTGATGCTGTTAAACAAACCAATTTTGCCCTTAATGGTTTAATATAGATAAAGTTGTTTGTTCAATATTCAAATCTTATATTTGCAGGCGTTAAAAATTTATTATGCAAGGAACTTCATTAATTAAAACTTTTGCGATTTTATTTGGTATAGTAAGTATATATCAATTATCATTCACTTTTATATCTTCAGCTCTTGAAAATAAGGCCAGAAATGCCGCCATTGAAAAAATCTCTGAAGATGAGATTTCATTTGCCGAAAAAAGGGCAAGTGAAGAGGTAAGATTTCTAGATTCTATAGGAGATTTTCCAGTTTTAATGTATTCATCTTACAATGACGCAAAGCAAAAAGAATTAAATCAAGGATTAGATTTAAAAGGTGGAATCAATGTTATACTTCAAATTTCTATTAAAGATTTGTTAAAAGGTCTCTCAGAGAATTCTACTAATCAAAAGTTTAATCAGGCTCTCGATAATGCTGATGACTTACAAAAGCAATCTGATCAAACTTATTTAGAATCTTTCTTTGATGCTTTTGATTCAGATTCTAATGCAACTAGATTAACATCTCCTGAGATTTTTGGAAACAGAACATTAAGTTCAGATGTCTCATTTGACACATCTGACGATGATATGAAATCAATCATTAGGTCAAAAATTGATGAATCAATTATTTCAGCTTTTGAAGTTCTAAGAAAGCGTATTGATAAATTTGGTGTTACCCAGCCAAACATTCAAAGATTAGGTTCTTCAGGTAGAATATTAATTGAATTACCTGGTGCTAAAGATATTGATAGAATTCAGAATTTATTACAAAGTACTGCTCAATTAGAATTTTGGGAAACATATAAGAATGATGATTTAATAAGTTTTATTTCTTCTGCAAATGAATATTTATCTTCAATTGAGTCAGAAGATCTTAGCCCTAAATCTAATGAGTCTAATATTGATGATCTTCTATCTGAAGTTGAGCAATCTTCAGATTCTATTCAAAAAAAATCTAATCCTCTCTTAAGTCTTGTTAGAGCATATAGTTATCAAGGTGGACCAATTATTGCAAGATTTTTACCACGTGATCAGGAACTTGTTAATTCATATCTTTCTCTACCAGATATTAGAAAACTTCTTCCAAGAGACTACAGATATGCTAAATTTTTATGGGGAAAAGAAGATCAGGATGGTTTAACTAGCCTTTATGCAATTAAATCAAATAGAGATGATCAATCTCCTCTAAGTGGAGGAGTAGTAGTTGATGCTTCTCAAAGTTATGACGCAGTTGGAAATGCTGCCGTTTCAATGCAGATGAATGCTCAGGGAGCAAGAGTTTGGGAAAATTTAACAGGTATAGCTTATTCACAAAATTCAAATATTGCTATTGTTTTAGATGACGTTGTATATTCAGCTCCTGGAGTTACAAGAGGAGCTATTAGTGGAGGAAGATCAGAGATAACAGGTGATTTTGATTTAAATGAAGCAATTGATTTGGCAAATGTTTTAAGAGCTGGTAAACTTCCTGCTTCTGCTACTATAATTCAATCTGAAGTAGTTGGGCCATCACTAGGTCAAGAAGCTATTGATAGTGGAGTATATTCATTTATGATTGCATTATCATTCGTTCTTGTATGGATGATTTTCTATTATGGTCCATCAGGAATTTTTGCCGATATAGCATTAGTATTAAACATAGTCTTAATATTTGGAATTTTAGCTGGTTTAGGAGCTGTTTTAACTCTGCCGGGTATTGCAGGTATTGTACTTACAATCGGGATATCAGTTGATGCAAACGTATTAATATTTGAAAGGATAAGGGAAGAATTAAGAAAAGAAAAAGGTCTAAAACAATCAATTAATGACGGTTTTAATAATGCTTTATCTTCAATTTTAGATGCAAATATAACCACTGGTCTTACTGCACTAGTTTTATACATATTTGGTACTGGACCAATCAAAGGTTTTGCTACAACATTACTAATAGGTATAGCAACATCTTTGTTTACTGCAATTTTCATTACAAGACTTTTAATTGACAATAAAGTATTTAAATCTGGAAAACTATCTTTTTCAACTAAGTCAACAAAAGACTTATTTAGTAATCTGAGTATAAAATTCCTAAGTAAAAGAAAAGCTACTTATGTTATTTCTGCTGTTTTAATCCTTATTAGTCTTAGTTCTCTTGTTGTTCAAGGTTTAAATCAAGGTGTTGACTTCTTAGGTGGAAGATCATATATAGTTAGGTTTGACAAAGAGGTCAAATCATCAGATATTGAATCTACATTAAATGATGCATTTGGGAGTGCTGAAGTTAAAACATTTGGTCCCTCAAACCAGTTAAAGATCACTACTAAATATAAAGTAGATGAGGAAGGTCTAGCTGTTGATAATGAAATTAAAAACCTTTTATTTGATAATCTAAATGAACTTTTTACTAACCCACTAACTTTCCAACAATTTTCAGCTGGTGAGGATGTTGGTATAATGTCAAGTATTAAAGTCGGTCCTACAATAGCAGATGATATAAAGAAAAATTCAGTTTGGGCAATTTTTGGTTCTTTAATAATTGTATTCTTGTATATACTGCTTAGATTCCAAAAATGGCAATATTCTATAGGAGCTGTTTCAGCTGTCTTTCATGATGTTATTATAGTACTGGGTATTTTCTCCCTTACATACAAAATAATGCCATTTAACATGGAAATTAATCAAGCATTTATAGCTGCTTTGCTTACTGTAATTGGGTATTCACTTAATGATACCGTAGTAGTATTTGATAGAATAAGAGAATTCTTTGGAATTCATAAATCTTGGGATAATCAAACTGTCGTGAATACTGCTTTAAACAGTACTTTAAGCCGTACTCTTAATACTTCTTTAACTACTCTAATAGTTCTTGTTGCAATCTTTATTTTTGGTGGTGAATCAATTAGAGGGTTTATGTTCGCATTAATTATAGGAGTTTTAGTTGGAACCTACTCTTCAGTTTTTATTGCTACTCCAATTATGTTTGATTCTTATAAAAGGAAAAATTAAACAAGTGTTTTTTTCTTTTTTATAAATAAGAATATAATTCCTATAATAATAAATGGAATACTTAACCATTGACCTGTTGATAAGCCGGGTAAAAATGTTTCAATTCCACCTTGACTTTCTTTCATAAATTCAACAATGAATCTTATTGAGAATAAACCAATTAGAAAGTAACCAAATAAAGTTCCTTCTTTTTCTCTTATTGATGTTTGATATAATTTATATAGTATTATAAAAAGAATTATATACCCAAAGGATTCATATAATTGAGCAGGATGTCTTGGAAGAGTTTCACCTCTATTTTCAAATATAACACCCCAGTTACTATCCGTATATTTTCCAAGGATTTCTGAATTGAAAAAATTACCTATTCTAACAAAAGCTCCTCCAATAGCAATCGGAATGGTTAACCTATCAAAAATCCATAATAGACTTTTGAAATTATATTTTCTCTTGAATAATAATAGCCCTATGAATATACCAATAGCTGCACCATGGCTAGCCAAACCTCTGAAACCAGTAAATTTATACCCGTCAATTAATCCTAGTATTGATGAATTTGATGACTCTTGAATAGGAAGTAATATTTCAATTAGATGAGTTTGATAATATCCCCATTGATAGAAAAAAACTTCACCAAATCTAGCTCCAAGAAAAACAGATACTACCATATAAATAAGCATAGGGTCAAGGTATTTTTCGTCTACATTTTCTTTTATGAAGAATGATTTTACGAGACTATATCCTGTTAAAAAAGCTAGAATAAACATTAAACTATAAACGTATACAGAGAAGCCACCAATTTCAAAAAGCGTTTCACTTGGAGACCATTTTATTTGAGAAATTATCATTTTTAAATATAAATATA
>ERZ1046148.315-NODE-315-length-30652-cov-5.915351_pt1 | contig 30652 bp, 31 predicted proteins | sample MGYA00383090_ERZ1046148 | MGnify/ENA primary metagenome ERZ1046148 (study PRJEB29581, sample SAMEA5548360) | metagenome | biome: marine; feature: coastal; material: water | depth 25 m | study: Short-term variability in the microbial, nano- and picoplankton... | reverse complement strand
TCCTCAGACTTTCTTCTTCAACAAAAAAGCGATAGTAATAAAAAAGATTACAAGAGAATTGGTAAAACTATGAATGAAGCAAACAGATTAATTCACGAGGCAGATTTAATTGAGAAAGCCGGTTCTCAGATACTTATAGTCGAATGTGTAGACTCAAATATAGCTAAGAAAATCACTAAAAATTTAAATATACCAGTTATTGGGATTGGATCAGGGAAAAGTTGTGATGGGCAGATTAGAGTAATCTATGATCTTTTTGATATTAGTTTCAATGGTGCGCCAGGCTTCATTAATTCTGAAAATATTAGACTTAATCCAATAAAAAAAACTATAGATAAATATATTATGAATGCTAATAGGTATAAAATCTAATTTGAAAATAATTACATCTATCAAAGATCAAAATGATTATTGTAATTCTCTAGGTGAGGAAGGAAAAAAAATCTCATTAGTGCCAACTATGGGTAACTTGCATAAAGGACATGAACACCTTTTGTCATGTTCAAGAACTACAAACAATAAAACAGTTGTATCGTTATTCGTTAACCCGCTTCAGTTCAATGATATTGATGATTATAAAAGTTATCCAAATTCTATAGATGCTGATATTTCAATGCTTGAAAGAAATAAAATTGATTGCTTATTCATGCCATCGGAAGATGAAATCTTAGAGAGTATTGATGAGTCTCATTCTCCTAATCTTCCAGTTTATATGAAAACTTTATGTGGAAAATATAGAGAAGGACACTTTATTGGTGTTTTTAAAATTGTTAAACAATTATTAAAAATAATTAAACCATCTATAGCTTATTTTGGGAAGAAAGATTACCAACAATTAATTATGATTAATTATATTGTTAAAGAACATTTTATGAATAAAATAAAAATAATTCCTTGTGATACGGTACGTGAAGATAATGGGTTAGCCATGAGCTCTAGAAATAATAAGATGACGAAATCAGAAAAGAATATTGCTTCGCTTGTGTATAAAGAACTACTTGCTTTAAAAAAGATCATAAGATTTGATAAAAATTATGATTATGATGAACTTCGAATAAAATCTATAGATAACCTATCCAAGGTAGGGATTAAGATAGAGTATTTAGAATTATTATCCTCTAATGATCTTTCAACAATACAAAAAAATGATACTGATAATCGGATGTTATTTGTAGCATTTTATATATCAGGAGTTAGATTAATTGATAATATTGAGGTATAATTTATTCAACTATAAAGTATAACTTATGAAAAAATCATTCTTAAGCTCAAAGATACATAAAGCAACCGTTACTGATACTCAACTAGATTATGAAGGTTCTTGTGAGATAGACATTTCTTTACTAAATGCTGCAGGTATAAGTGTGCACGAAAAGATAGATATATATAATATTACAAATGGTGAACGGTTCACAACATATGCGATTGAAGGTAAACCAGAAACAGGTAATATTTGTTTAAATGGTGCTTGTTGTCACAAGGCATCCATAGGTGATAAAATTATCATATGTACATATGCAGATATGGATATCAAAGAAATAAAAAATCATAAGCCAAAAATTATTCATGTTGATGATAAGAATAGAATCTTAGATTCGAATAATTTTGATAATATGAGCTTAGTAGAGTGAATGAATGATTATATGAGTGAATTAATTAATATTAATGATATTGGTGGAAGTATAACTAAAGAGGATGATCGTTATATAGTAAAGGATAATAATTTGTTGAAAAATCTTGTTGTTAGTAGTACAGATTTAAAGCCTATGAAAAGTACTTCAGGCCATGAGCATAAAGGTCAAGAAGAGGTATATTTTTTCGTAAAAGGTAATGGCAGAATGGAATTAGACGGTAGAGAGATCAATGTTGATGTTGGCGATACTGTTTTAATCGAGGATGGAGTTTTTCATAGAGTCCATGCTGGGCCACAAGGGTGTTATTTTGTTTGTGTTTTTGATGGTAAAAGATCGCATTAAAAAAATGATTTACTAATTCTATTTACATTTTTTATCAAATCTTTTTTATCATTATCTGTGACTGTTATATGTCCAAGTTTTCTGTTTAACCTTTCAGATTTCCCGTAATCATATAGTTTATAACTAACATTGGTATCAATTATATTTTCTGGCATTTTAGAAATAATATTCATCATTGCAGAATTACCATTTATGGAAATATTCTTAATTTCGATATCAGAAATAGCCATAATATGAGCTTCAAATTGACTGATATTTGCACCTTCATTTGTCCAATGTCCTGAGTTATGGACTCTTGGTGCCATTTCATTTGCAATAAGCTCTCCCGATTTATCTAAAAAGAATTCTATTACTAATACGCCAATATAATTTAATTCTTTAGCAATTTTATTATGATAAGATTCTGCTAATTTTTGAAGATTAGAGTTTTCATATGGAGCAATGCTTAGGTTTAAGATACCATTCTTATGAAAATTTTCTACAAGTGGATAAAAAAGTGTCCCAGATGATTTAGTGCAGACTCCTATTATAGATACCTCAGTCTGAAAATCTATTTTCTTCTCAAGAATTGCGTCTACTTTTCCAGATAACAACCACGCTTCTTCGGCACTATGCTTATTAATTATAATTTGGTTTTTACCGTCATAACCTAGCTTTCTTGACTTTAGAATTGAGTCAGTCCCCAAAATATCGATAGCAGCAGAGAGATCCTTTGCGTTATTAACTACATGGTATTCAGTGGTAGGAATACTATTCTTATTGAATATATTCTTTTCTTTTAATCTATCTTGACAAATTTTTACTGCTTGTGAGCCTGGATATACAGAAATACTATTTTCTAAATATTTTAATGCCTCTGATGGTACATTTTCAAAATCTATTGTTACAACATCACATGTATCAATTAAATAATCCAATGACTCTTTGTTATCATAGTCAGATTTTATATACTTTGCATACTTTGATGCCGGGGGATTATCGCTTGGGTCCACAACTATGAATTCAATGTTATGTTTTTCAGACATCTGAATCATCATCATTGCTAACTGTCCACCGCCAAGAATTCCAATACGCATTTTATTTTTTAGGGTTCCCACTCTTAAGCACATCAATTGTTTGTTTATTACGAAACTTAATTAGAGAATCTTTGATTTTTGGGTATTTTAAGCTCAATATACTCGCAGCTAGTAATGCTGAGTTAATAGCTCCACTATCTCCAATGGCTACTGCAGCAACAGGTACTCCTTTTGGCATTTGTTGAATTGACAATAAAGAGTCTAACCCGTCCAAGTTTTTTGTTTTGATTGGCACACCGATAACAGGTAAATGCGTTTTAGATGCTGTCATTCCAGGTAAATGAGCAGATCCGCCTGCTCCAGCTATAATTACTTCAATACCTTTCAAATCTGCAGACGATGCAAATTCATAAAGAAGATCTGGGGTTCTATGAGCTGAAACTATTTTTGTTTCATATTTAATTTTCAATTTATCCAGCATCAGAGCTGTTTTTTTCATGGTTGGCCAATCTGACTTAGATCCCATGATTATAGCCACTAATATATCAGATTTCTTCATAAACAGATTGTATCAGTATCAAATAGGCCTTAACAATACTTATTATCTTTTATTAGTCATATTATGATTTGTTTTATATAATCTTACTTAGTTTAACTAAAAGGAATCAATCTATATGTTGGTAATTACTGGCGGGGCTGGCTTTATTGGTAGTAATTTGGTTAATTTTTTAAATAATAACCAAGACGACGAAATCTTAATAGTAGAAGAGATGGATACTTATCTTAAAAAGTTTAAAAATTTAGATGATTTAAAGTATATTGATTGCATTGATAAGAATACATTTATCAATGACTTGAATAATAGTTCTTCTAAGTATAAGGACAAAATTAATAATATATTCCATCTAGGAGCATGTTCAAAAACTACTGAGCCCGATAGAGACTATATAATGTCAACAAATCTTGAATATTCGAAAGATATTCTTAAATATTCTGCTAATAATAAAATCTCACTGATTTATGCATCATCTGCATCAGTATATGGAAAAACCAATTCATTTATTGAAACTCCAGAAAATGAATCATTTCTCAATCATTATGCTGAATCAAAATTATTGTTTGATCAATATTACCGAAAACATAAAGATAGAATCAGTTCTCAAGTCGTAGGGTTGAGATATTTTAACGTATTTGGTCCAAGAGAATTTCATAAAGAAGGAATGTTTAGTGTTGTTTATCATTTTTTTACTCAAATTAACGAGTCAGACAACATTAATCTCTTTAAGGGAAGTCATGGTTATGAAGATGGTGAACAAAGACGGGATTTTATACATGTAGGTGATACAGTACAGGTAAACAATTGGTTTAAAAATAACCCTGGTGTGTCAGGAATATATAATGTTGGCACAAGCAAGAGTAGAACATTTAATGATATAGCAAACTGTGTGTTAGATTATTATAAAAGGGGATCTATCAATTACATAGATTTTCCAGACAATTTAGAAAGTCAGTATCAAGCATTTACTGAAGCCGATATGTCAAAAATAAAATCTAAAGGTTATTCTAAAGATTTCACAACATTGGAAGATGGTGTAAAGTCTTATTTGGACTGGTTATCAAAACAAGCATGAGCTTAAGAGAAAATTTTTTAATCATCTCTCCTTCTTGGATAGGTGATCTTATTATTTCACAATCAGTGCTTAAATATTTAAAAAAAGAATATATAAATTGTTCTATTGATATAATAGTTAGGCCAGATTTGATAGAAATTGCAAAGATGATGCCAGAGGTAAACAAGATATACTCTTTGGATATTGATCATAATTCTTTGGGCCTAGCTAAAAGGTATAGGTTAGCAAAAACAATAAAAAAAAATCTATATACATCTTCAATAATATTGCCTAATAGTTTTAAGTCTGCAATTATTCCATGGCTAGCAAATATACCAATAAGAATAGGGTATAAAAGAGAGTTAAGATCAATCTTGTTGACTCAAAAATATTCCCTAGCGAAACATGAGGACACTATGGTTAATAGATATTTGAAACTAGTGAACAGCTCATATTCAGAGTGTCTCAGACCATTTCTTAATATAGATATGAATACACTCGAGTTAACAAGGAAGAAATATATTATAAGTAATTCAAGAAAAAATATTTTTTTATGTCCAGAAGCAGAATATGGAGTAGCAAAGCGATGGCCTATTAATAAATGGATAGAATTAGCGAAGTATTTCGAAGAAAACAATCATAATGTTTATTTACTTGGCAAAGATAAAGATCTTGAGATACAGTATAAGAGTATCTTAAAGATAGATTCCATTACTTCATTGTTAGGTAAAACTAGTCTTATAGAAGCTACATATCTACTATCATTAGCTGATTTAGCTGTCACTAATGATTCAGGACTCATGCATATAACTGCTTCACTTGATACTAAGTTGATATCTATATTTGGTTCTTCATCACCATTTTATACGCCACCTCTCATGAAAGACATGCTTGGTGAAGTAATTTATAAGGGCTTAAAATGTAGCCCTTGTTTTAAAAGAGAGTGCCCATTAGATCATCTTAACTGTCTTAATAATATTAGTGTTGATGAGATATTCAAAAAATCTCTCAAATATTTAAATTGAAGAAATTAACTTTTGAATTTGAAGTAACGATTTCTTAATATCGATGCTTATATAATTCTTATTATTTTTCATATCAGTGAAAGATAATCTATTTTCAAAATTATTTATCGTTTGCCATCTTAAGCTGGTAGATGATTTTTTTGAAGGATAGAAGCCTACTGTCTTTTTATTTAAAGCACCTGCAATATGTAACGGTCCTGTTGACCCAGCGATAAACATATCACATATGCTTATATTTTTTAGCATATATAAAATACTTTGTTTGGCCTCAATAACTCTGATCGTTACATCCTTATCAATACTAATTTTCAAGTCTCTGGCGAGTTGTTCTTCTTCTACTGAACAATGGATTATAAAATTATAATCATCAAAGTTCCTTAAGCCTTTGCATATATTTCCATAATCATTCAAACTCAATCCTTTTGAAGACCCTCCCGTTCCCGGATGCAGAAAAATTATTTTTTTATCAGGATTAAGGTTATACTCTTTTATGAAGTCCATTCTATTTTCAGTAATTGTAGCATGATCATATTTTAAATATGGACCAAGACTCATTTCTTTAATATCTATGAGATTAATGATTTTAAATAGTTCATGAACAAGATCAATATTATATTCATATTCAGGTTTTTTAGAGCTTGACCTTTGTTGATAAAGTTTATAATTAAAAAATATTTGAGCTAGTTTTGTTTTAGGAGCCAATCTTATCGGTATATCCAACTTCTTAAGTAAATACCCAATTCTAAATGTTGAGAAGAATGAAATTGCTATGTCAAAACCATATCTTTTAAGCGAGGAATAAAGCATCTTATTCTTTGTATCTACTATGACTTCATCAATAAACTCACACTGTTCAGCAAGCTCTTTCACATTTTCAGAGACAAGGCATACAATCGTTGAGTTTGGAATATTCTCTTTTAGAGATACTACTGCGGGTAATATTAGGGTGAAATCTCCAATCTTATCATTCCTGATTATTAAGATTTTTTGATTTTTTCTTGCCATTACTCTTTAAAGCTTTTTTTAAAGTAATCTATTGTTGTCTTAAGCCCATCCAGCACATCTATATTAGGTTCCCACCCAAGATCTTTTTTGGCTTTGCTAATATCTGGTTTACGTCTAATTGGATCGTCTACTGGTAAACCTTTATTTATTATCTTAGATTTTGAATTAGTAAGTTTAATTATCATTTGTGCTAATTCAATGATTTTAAATTCTACTGGATTACCTAAATTAGTCGGTCCTATAACTTGCTTATCTGATGACATCATTTTCATCATCCCATTAATTAAATCATCAATATAGCAAAATGATCTTGTTTGTTCTCCGTTACCATATACCGTAATATCTTCATTAGTCAAAGCTTGCATTATGAAATTACTAACAACTCTTCCATCATTTGGATGCATGTTAGGACCATATGTATTAAATATTCTTACTACTTTAATATCTAAATCATGTTGTCTGTGATAATCAAAAAATAATGTTTCCGCGCACCTTTTCCCTTCATCATAACAACTTCTTGGACCAATCGGATTTACATTTCCCCAGTAGTTTTCTACTTGTGGATGCACATCTGGATCACCATAGACTTCAGATGTAGATGCTTGTAGAATTCTGGCATTAATTCTTTTGGCTAATCCAAGCATATTAATAGCACCATGCACAGTTGTTTTTGTTGTCTGCACAGGATCATGTTGATAGTGAATAGGCGAAGCTGGACAGGCTAAGTTGTAAATTTCATCAACTTCTACATATAATGGGAAACATATATCATGTCTTATAGCCTCAAAGTATGTGCTTTTAAAAAGGCTACTTATATTTTCCTTTGTACCAGTAAAATAATTATCTATGCATAGAACATCGTTACCATCATCTAGTAGCTTCTTGCATAAATGTGAACCAATGAAGCCTGCACCGCCTGTAACCAAAATTTTTTTCATACTCTTTTTTTCACTTTAAAAAATTATACCATACCTTAATCCGTTCAATTTTGCTATAATATTCTCTTATTTATGAATAAGATATTAGCAATTTGTACATCACCTGACAAAGGAGGCCTTGAGCTATATTTTGTTAATATGGTCAATCATCTGCATAGCAGTCAACAGAATATAGTTGCTGTTTGCCAGAAAGATAGTCAGATCTCAAAACTAATTAAATCACCATTAGTTGGGATAACTAAAACTAATATAATGAATATTTTTTATAGGGCTTATCAGTTATCTAGTTATATTAAAAAAGAAAACATTAGGATTATTCATGTGAGTTGGACAAAAGACTTACTTCTTAGTGCCTTAGTAAAATTATTTTCAGGTAATAAAATTAGTATTATCTACCATAGACAAATGAAGATAACTAGATATAAAAAAGATATCTACCATAATTTTATTTATAAAAGCATTAATATTGTTTTAGTTATAACTAAGGCTCTTTCTGAAGACTGCAAGAAATTCTTGCCAATAGATAATGATAGAATAATTAAATTATCTTATGGTATTGCTCTGCCAGATAACAAAAATACTTTTGATAAAAAATTATTATTTGACGAGATTGAGTTACAAGAAAACATCTTTACCATAGGTGTTTTTTCCCGAATTGAAGAACAGAAAGGACAGCATTTGATTATAGAGGCTTTAAATATATTACATGAAAAAAATATTCAATTACTGATAGTCGGTCATTGTATGGATATTAGTTATCAGAATGATCTGAGGAAAATGATAGAAAAATATAATATGCATGATAGGGTCGCCTTCAAACCTTTTATTGAATCACCAATGAAAATAATGCCTATGTTAGACTTGATTATATTACCCACATATGAAGAAACATTTGGATTAGTTGTTGCTGAATCTATGTTAATGGGTACGCCTGTAATAGGAAGCAATGCTGGTGGCGTCCCTGAGATTATCAATGATAACAATAATGGTTTATTATTTGAGTCAAGAAATTCCAAATCTTTAAGCAAAAAGATAATTTCAATTTATGAATCAGAAGAGCTTAGGATAAAATTATCAAATAATGCTAAGATATTTGCTAGTGAGGAATACAACTATGAGAAACATTTTTCTAAGCTAACAACTATTTTGCAAAAGTTATGAATAAGATAAGTGGAACAATAATAACTCTTAATAATGAAAAACTTATTACAGATTGTATTTTGTCCTTACAAAAAGTTTGTGACGAGGTAATAGTACTTGATTCTCTAAGCAGTGATAGGACGACAGAGATTGCTAAAGAATTGGGTGCAAAGGTTTATCTTCAAGCATTCTTAGGTGATGGACCTCAAAAAAAATTAGCATCATCTTATACATCTAATGATTGGGTATTTAGTTTAGATGCAGATGAGAGATTAGAAGATGATTTAGTTCTTTTTATTAAATCTTTAGACTTAAAAAATAGTAATTATCCAGCTTATTCATTCAAGAGAAGAAATTTTTGTGGAAAAAAATGGATTAAAGCTGCTAGTTTTTATCCTGATCCAGTGACGAGGCTCTATAATAAATCCATAACAAACTATACGATGAGCACATCACACGCATATGTTGACTCATCAGCTAAAGCTATTGATTGCCACCTGATACATTATACTTACAGTTCCTATACAGATTGGATAAATAAAATTAATTTTTATAGCTCACAGAGTGCTAAAACAATGCATATTAATGGCGTCAAAAGGTCTTCCTTAAGACCAATAACACATTCGTTATTTGCATTTATGAAAAAGATGTTTGTTAAAGGAGGAATCTTTCAAGGTATAGACGGTTTTACTATTGCCTTAACTACAATGTTTAATACTTATATGAAATATATTAAGCTAAATGAGTTATATGACAATAATGAGGACCCGCGCAAGCATTTCCCAACAAAAGACTCAGATAATAAGTAAGTCCTCTGGAGTATCAATATCTTTTAATGCTCTCAGTAAGCCTATACTTTTTCTTTGAGAAGTAATATTCTTTTTAAGATTTAAAATATTTATTGGTTTTGTACAATCTATCGTATCTTTAAATAATCTATTAACCCCTATTAGATAAAAGCCACCATCTAAAGACGGTCCAATAACGATATCTTTATTTGATAGAATATGAATAGCATCCATGATTATAGATTTTGATAAAGATGGAATATCAGAACCAATTAAAATTGTTTGATTATGCTTTGAACTTTCAAATGACAAACAGTTATTCATTCTTTCACATAAAGATGAACCTATTTGTTTTTTAAGATTAAACTTATATTTCGCCTTCAACTCATGGAGCCAGGGATGATCTATATTTGGGTATATCCATAATGTAATCATAACTTCATCATTCAATTGTGAAACTTCATTTAGAATATTCGTTAACATATATTTAGTAATGAAAGTCCTTTCATCTTTTGTCAAAAAATCTTTTAGTCTTGTTTTAGGGTTACCCATATGTGGACATTTCGAAAATATATTTAGCGAGATCATTCGTAATACCTAGCGAGTTTTTTTGACTCAACTCCAAGATGATAAAAAAATCTTAGAATTCTCATTTTTAATATAGTCTTGAAAAACCCATACTTTTCCCATCTTCTAGCAGATGTAATAACATAACTATCTCTTATTGATGGTTGAGATATCTGTTTTAATATTGAGCATATCTTTATGTCTTCCATTATCTCTAAGTGTGGGAAACCTCTTATTTTATTAAATATTTTTCTATTTATATAAATAACTTGGTCACCAGTTCCATAATTATATACTTTAGATCTAAAGTTAATTAGGTAAGCTAGAATCTTATATCTAATTTTTCTGTTATCAAAAATAATTTTAAAAAATCCCCATACATTTTTTTCAATTATAGATTTTAGACTAACTATTTGCTCCTTTGTAATCACTGTATCTGCATGAAGAAATAAAAGAATATTACCTTTTGCTATTGATGCACCAATATTTTGCTGATGGGCTCTCCCAGATTTTGTTATGAGTATATGATCCACTAAATTAGATGCTATTTTTATAGTATTGTCAGTACTTCCACCATCAACTAAGATTATTTCACAAATATTTAAATCTCTTAACTTTTGTAAATGATTAAGAGATTTAAATAGAGTTAGAGATTCATTTTTTACAGGCATAATAATAGAAATCATATTATTTTCCCAACCTTAAGTTTATTCCACTGTTATCGTAATTCTTTTGGATATTAATGGTTTGTCATGGGGGATATGAACATAATCTGCAAAGATTAATTGGAGCGTATGAGTGCCACTATTCAAATCAATTAAAGTGCTTGTTTGACCTTTTCCAAAATGTATATGATTCTTATCTGATGGTATTGGTTTCGATAAGCTCGGAAGGGTATCGATATCAATAATTAAATGATGATGCCCTGATAAATCTTTTTTGATTCCTGCTGGAGAAATAGTCATATTTTTAACTCCAAATACTACTTCAATTGGACTAGATACTACAGCATTATCTAAAGGACTAATAATAAAGACTCCTGCATCATTATTTGACAGAGATCTTGGTATTGATCCAGCAGCAAATGTTAAATTGTACGTAAATAATAAAATAAGTAGTGAAAATAAAAACAGACTAGGATTTTTTATTTTTATCATAGCAATGTACCTCCGCAGCTACTCCCAGAACCAGCTGTACAACCATAACAGTGTCCTGCAGTATTTATTTTATTTGAAAAACTTACATCAGACAATCCTGATATGTGTTTTTTTATGTTATTGTTTAAAGCTATCCCAAGCATTTGATTGAAATCGCAGTCATACATATATCCTTGATAATCTATACTGATCATAGATTTACACATCAGATGATTAAGCGTTTGATTATTAAAATTATCTTTGAGTAATTTCATATAAGGATTGAATTCTTTTCTTGTTATTAGTGTACTACCAAATCTAGATATAGGCATATTTGTAATTAAGTATAAATTATTAAATACGATATTATATTTTTCTTTCAAGGATTTTTTATATTGCTTTTCTAAATCTAATTGGTTTGGAGGCAATACTGGGCCTTGAGGATTATATACAAGATTAATCATTAAACCTTTAGTAGAACCATAACCAATTTGATTAAATCTTCTCAGTACTTCAATACTTTTTATAAACACATTTTCTCCTCTTTGCGCATCAACATTAGTTTTTTCATAACAAGGTAGAGAAGCTATTATCTCGACTTTATTACTTTTAAAAAAATCAAAAAGATGGTCTTTGCCAGGTTCTAATAATACAGTTAAATTACATCTATTGATTACATGACATCCTAAAATTCTTGCCTCAGTAATTAGATATTCAAAATTTTCATTGAGCTCAGGTGCTCCACCTGTTAAGTCAATATTCTTTATGTTAAATTTATTTGCCGCATACAGTATCTGATCAATTATCTCGAGAGACATCATTTCTTTTCTTTTAGGGCCGGCATTAACATGACAATGCAAACATGCTTGATTGCATTTATAACCAAGATTAATTTGAAATGATTTTAATTGCCCCCTAAAAATATCAGGAAATTTTGTTTTCTTTAATAATGGGTAAACATCATGCATTGCTTGCGACTGAGTGATATAATAATTCATAATAACATGAAAGATGATTTTATAAACCAAGTAAAACCACTGTTGCCTAAAACGGACTACTGTTCGTTTAGATTTGTTAGTAAGTATACTAATATCATTTCTGCAACCAGAGGGGTAGTGGAGCCGGTTGTTATATCAGAAGATGATGGCTTAATGGTTACTATTTTCCATAATGGTGGATTTGGCTATGGCGCAACAAGTAATCTGACTCAAGAGGGTATTTTGGAAGCAGTGAATTCTGCAAAAGAATGGGCCGATTTCTCAAAGAATCGATTAGCTTATCACCCAGACTTATCTAAACTAGTAAATCAGACCGGCAGTTATTTTACTGATGAAGATGATAATTGGTCTAAGACATCAATGAAAGATAAAGCAGATTATCTTTTAAGTGTTAATAAAGCACTGAAGTCTCAACCTACAATTTCTAACTGGGGAGCAAGCTTACGATTTAATAAAATAGAAACTTTATTTATCGATACAAATGACTCTTATGTCAGACAGAAAATATCATATTTATTACCGCAAATTATCGCGTCTGCAGAACATAAAAAAGAAATTCAGACTAGGACTTTTGGCGGTCATGCTCATGCTAGACAAATTGGATATGATTTTATTGATCAAATCAATATGGTCCAACAAGCTAAGGTTTTAGCAGAAGAAGCTGTAGAGTTATCAAAAGCACCTAACTGTAGTGATCAAATTACTAATGCCGTTATAGCGCCAGATCAAATGATATTGCAAATACATGAATCAATTGGTCATCCATTAGAATTAGATAGGATACTGGGAGATGAGAGAAATTATGCTGGATCTAGCTTTGTTACCCCAGAGATGTTTGGAAAATATCAGTATGGGTCTAAATTATTAAATATTACATTTAATCCAACACTTGATTCTGAATTAGCAACATATAATTTTGATGATGATGGCACTAATGCAGAAAAAAAATATTTAATTAAAGACGGATTACTATTAAGACCTATAGGAGGATTCTTTTCTAGCCAAAGATTAGGTTTAGATCATGTTGCTTGCTCAAGGGCATCTAATTGGAATAGGCCTCCAATTGACAGAATGGCTAATATTAATTTAGAACCAGGCAAAGATAGCTTCGACGACATAGTATCATCTGTTGAGGACGGAATATATCTGCAAACTAATAATTCATGGTCGATCGATGATAAAAGAAATAAATTTCAATTTGGTTGCGAGAAAGGTACTTTAATAAAGAATGGAAAGTTATCCGGTGTTGTAAAGAATCCTAGTTACCGAGGTATCACAGAATCATTTTGGAAAAATCTATCTAAAGTTGGAAATAGCCAAAGCAATGTCATTCTAGGAACATCTAATTGTGGTAAAGGTGAGCCAAATCAGACAATATTTGTTGGACATTCTACGCCTGTTTGTTTATTCGAAAATGTCGATGTATTCGGTGGGGTTTAATGAAAGATTATTTTAAAAAAATAGCTAACCATCTCTTTAATAGCCTGAAAAATAGTGAAATATTATTATTAAACCTCGATGCAGAAAAAACTGATTTTGTCAGATTTAATCACGCAAAAATTAGACAGGCTGGCAATGTAAGACAGGTAACAATAACTTTGAATCTTTTATTCAAGAGGAAAACACTTACATCTGCTATACGTTTGAGCACAGATTTTGAAAAAGACTCTTTGCTGCTTCTCAGAACTTTATATTACCTTAGAAGAGAAATTCCTGAATTGTCTCCAGACCCATATTTAATGTATGAGAGAAATATAAATTCTTTTGAAAATGATATCGAAAGTACTAAATTAGATAATTATGCTATGACTGAAAATATTATTGATAGTTGTAGTGCGTTTGATATGGTGGGGATATTATCCAGTGGTACAATTACAAAAGGATTTGCTAGTTCACTAGGTCAATTTAACTGGCACGAAAGTGATTCTTTTAATTTTGATTGGTCTATGTATACTGAAACAGGGAAAGCTATCAAGCAAAACTATTCGGATCGAGAGTGGAATCAAAAAACTTTTTCTAATTTACTTTCAGCAAGTAAAGAGAAATTGGATGTTATAGATAATAAAGAAATGATAATTAAAACCGGAGATTATAGAGTCTATTTGTCCCCATCAGCATTAAATGAAATAGTTGAAATGTTATCATGGGGTGGATTTAGTTATAAAGCCAATAAAATTGGTTCTAGCCCTCTTCATTTATTACAGAAAGGTGAGAGAAGTTTTAGTAAGATGGTTTCATTTAGTGAAAATCTTTCTAATGGTATATCACCCAAATTTCATACAGAAGGGTTTATAAAACCTGAATTGACTGAATTAATAACGAATGGTGAGTATGCTAATTCATTGGTGTCACCAAGATCTGCATTAGAATATTCTGTCAATCATAATGCTGCAGAACTTTATGAATCACCTGTTTCGATTCATCTTAAGAAGGGTATGATAGACTCTAATAAAATTTTAGATACACTTAAAGATGGTATATATATAAGTAACTTATGGTATCTAAATTTTTCTGATCGAAATAATGGGAGAATAACTGGTTTAACAAGGTTTGGTTGTTTCATGGTAGAAGATGGTGAGTATAAAGGACCAATAAATACAATGCGATTTGATGAAACAGTATACAATATTTTTGGAGAGAAACTCATTGGTCTAACGGATAGCCAACAATTATTAATTGATTCAAGTACGTACGAAGAACGATCAACATATAGTTCAACACTACCAGGAGCTATTGTGGAAGACTTTAAAATGACATTATAATTATGATAAAGACAAGATTTGCACCAAGCCCTACAGGGTGGCTACATATTGGAGGAGTTAGAACAGCATTATTTTCATGGTTGTTTGCAAAAAGCCAATCTGGTGAATTTTATATAAGGATAGATGATACTGATACTTCTAGAAGTACCAAAGAATATTGCGATTCAATAATTTCAGCTTTGGAATCATTAGGGTTAAAATCTGATAGAGAGCTAATATATCAATCTAATAGATTCGAATTATACATAGATAAAATTGAATACCTTTTGAATAATGATTTTGCATATTATGACAAAGTTGAGGTGACTGAAAAGACCAAAGATACAAATTTAGAAGTACAATATAAAAATAGGTTAAATAAACCTGGTCATGTCATAAGATTTAAAAATCCTAGGGAAAAATCTGTTAAGTTAAATGATTTAGTTCATGGCGAGATTACTTTTGATCCAAAAACTTTTCACGATGTAGTTATCTTAAGATCAAATGGTATTCCAACTTATAATTTAACATCAGTTATCGATGATGCAGAACTTGAAATAACTCATATTATCAGGGGTGATGATCATTTAAGTAATACTGCTATACAAATTAATCTATTTAAGGCATTCAACTTAACTATTCCTGTCTTTGCACACCTAGCCATGATTCATGGTGTGGACGGCAAAAGATTATCAAAGAGGCATGGAGCCGTTGACATAAACTCCTTCCTAGAAGAGGGTTATCTAGTAGAAGCATTAGTAAATTATTTAGTAAAAACTGGATGGTCTTATGGAGATCAAGAATTTTTTTCTTTAGACGAGTTATTAAAATTATTCACAATAGATAAGGTAACTAAATCATCTGCTATTTTTGATTATGATAAATTAAATTGGCTAAATCAGCATTATATCAAAAATAAAAACATATCAGATATAGCGGATATGATATTACCATATCTAGAGAAAATAAATATTAATGTTGACGATAGAAGCTATCTTGAGAATATATTGAGATTAGGTATTGAGAGAGATTATAATTTAAAGAATATAGCTCTTGGATTAACTTACTATTTTGAAGAAGATTTAAATTATAAGTCTGATGATTTCAAGAAACTGGACCCTATTAGATCTAAGGATATTATTAATAATGTTATAAAGAATATATCTAATATTGATTTTACTGATAAAGAGATTATCAGTTACTGTATCAAAGAAGTTTGCACAAATATGAAGCTTAAATTTAAGGATATTGGTCCTGTAGTTAGATTTGCCTTAACATCTAGACTCAAAGCCCCGTCTATAGATGAATTATGTATAACACTAGGGAAAACTAAGACTTTGAAACGGTTAAATGATTTTTATATCCATTTAGGTTAAAACCACCCAAAGATTTCGCCCTTCAATCTAATATATTTTGTAGTTTATTAAATAAATATGTATAATAAGTCGATATAAAAACCAATAATATTTATGATATATGTCCCCATCGTCTAGAGGCCTAGGACACTGGGTTTTCATCTCAGCAACAGGGGTTCGACTCCCCTTGGGGATGTATATCATGGTAGTTCTCTCGTGAAAGAAAATCCTATAAAGAATCCTAAATTACCTCATCAGAAGTACTGCTCAGATTGTTCTGGAGTCATTCAACTTGTAATTCCTGAGGGTGATACAAGAAAGAGAGCGGTCTGTGTTAGCTGTGGAACAATATTCTATGAAAACCCAAAAATTGTTGCTGGGTGCCTATTGACTTGGAAAGATAAAATCTTACTCTGTAGAAGAGCTAATGAGCCTAGGTCAGGTTTTTGGACTTTACCAGCGGGTTTCATGGAAAATAATGAAACGGTAGAAGAGGGTGCGCTAAGAGAAACTATGGAAGAAGCTGGTGCTAAATCTAATAATATAAAATTATTTTTAATGTGTAATTTGCCCCATATAAGCCAAGTCTACATGATGTATTATGGTGATTTAGATGATGGGATTTATGAGGCTGGACTAGAAAGCTTAGAAGTAAAGCTATTTACTAAAGAGGAAATACCTTGGAAAGACCTAGCTTTTACTGTCATTGAAAAAACTATAAAATTATACTATCAAGATCTAGAAAAGGGTAACATTGGAATTCATTTTGATACTATAATAAAGAAATGAATAAAAATTCACCTTATTTGAAATATTTTTTAGCTCTGTTGTTATTACCCATAATATCTATTGCCCATGACGATCAAGACGATAGGATAAAATTTTGGAAAGAATATTATAATCCTAAACTTGAAGTACACCAGAGAGACATTCCTGAGATTAAAATTTCTTTAAATAAAATTGGACCATTTTTCCAGCTTCAGTCAAAAGTAAAAAATTTTACATTAACACCAGATCAAGATTTGAAAAATAATAATAGTTGGACAGGATACGGAAAACTATTTATTAACGGTGTATATGTAACAAGAATTTATAATGAATATCTGTTTCTCAAGGATGTTCCTGTCGGAAACAATGAATTTAAAGTGATACTAAGCAGTAACATGGATGTTGATATAGCGCATAATAATAAAATTATCAGTGATACAATTATTTTTCAATTCCCAGAATATAGTTATGCAGAAGCTCGATCAAAAGCTTATGGACTGTCTATTCAGTGTGAGTTTTCAGACAAAGGTTTGGCTGCAAGAGATACATTATCACGAAAAGGCATGAGCCTATCAGAATCATCTTTATATCTTCAATGTAGGCATGATAGCCAAAAAAGTACTCTTGATTCATTCCAAAGTGAAATGACTCGTTTCCAACTATTAATACATCAGTTAACACTAGACTCTTTTTTTAAAAGATCTTTGATATGGAAAGATTATGAAGATAATATAATCTCTCTTTCAGTTGCTAGGGAAAAGAGTAATTTGATAGAAAAAAATATTGAGATTGAAATACAAAAAAAATATTCAGGTAATAAAAATGAATAACATTTTAGACTTACTATATGCTAATTATATATTAACCTCTCAAATAATGTTTCCTATATTAATTTTTATTATAATTCTTTTGATTAGAGAGTTTTCTAAGTACTCCTTTATGTCTAATAAAATTAAAAATAGAATTATTGATTTAGCAGATATTATTGAAGATTCTGGTTTTAAAAGAAATGCTGGTGAGAAAGAGTTTGCCTTCATTGAAAGATATTTGAAAAAAATTACGCTCAAAGACTAAGATCGGTTATTAGACTCATCACCATTTCTGAACTTAGATCTTGCATGCATATATTCTTTTTACAGTTTTTAATTACTTCCGTATCATAGCATGGACTACATTTAAGATTTAATGATGCAATTTTCACATTATTATATTTAGTGCTATATGGAGCAGACTGATATGAGTTTGTGGGCCCATGTATCGAAATTATATTTTTAGCAACAGCACCAGCAATATGTACACTTCCACTATCTGTAGCAACAACACATTTTGAATTTTTCATAATAGTTATTAGCTCCGGTATAGTTGTTTTCCCAGATAAATCATATACTCTTTTCTTTAGAGGATAAAAACTATTGAAAAACTTTTTCTCATTTTTATTACCAACTAACATTATACTGAACTCTGTTTCGGATAATACACTGTCTATCAATCCTTTCCAGTTATCTTCTGGCCATGATCTGTATCCTCTATGGTTAAGATTACCAACATGACTATTAGTTGGACACATCACAATATAATCCCCATAGATTGGAAATTTTTTTATTGCATCTTCTATGTCAATGCCAACAATCGAAGGTTTGGCAAAATCCTTATTATATTTTTTAAAATATTTGTTTAATATTCTTAACTGATGATCGACCCTGTGTTCTTTAAATATATCATCTTTAATATAATCATAAGGCATGCCTAATTTATTTTTTGCTCTTGAAAATTTAACGATATCATTAAATTTTGATCCAATTTCGAGGTTAAGAATTAAATCATATGGCTCGAATAGAGAATCAATTATTATATTAAGCTTTGGTATATTGAATATGAATGGTAATTTTGTATGCTTTAACTCATATACTTTCTTAATCCTATTGTCATATTTAAATAAATCTGATATTCCAGGTTTAGAAACCCAGTGTATTTTAAGATCTGGGCCATATAGCTCGATTAATGGTTGTATAACTGATGTTGCATCTACCGTATCACCCAATAGACCACATCTTATTATCAAAACTTTTTTATTTTGTTTTATCATTGTTTCTAGTTTAGAATATAGCCTAAATTACATATTAAATTGTAGTTATATTTTAACTAAATTAAGGATTAATTAACACAATGGCTAACTGGATTAAATTTAAACACAAAGGCGAAATACATACGGGTATATTAAGTAATAATGAAATTGCACTCTACGAAGGCAATATGTTCAATAACCCCATCGATAGTAGAAAGAGAATTAGCCTTAATGAGGTTGAACTACTAAATCCTTGTAGCCCGTCAAAGATTATTGCTTTATGGAATAATTATAAGACCTTGGCTGACGAAAAAGGTCTTTCTAAGCCTCCTAATCCATTATATTTGAATAAAGCAGTTTCATGTATACTGGAGCCCGGCAAAGATATCGTTAGACCCAAGTCTTATAGTGAAGCAATTTTTTATGAAGGTGAGCTTGGTATAGTTGTAGGAACACATTGCAAGGATATAGAAGCTGATATGGCTAAAAATTATATATTTGGTTATACATGCATAAATGATGTTACCGGAATGGATATAGTGAAGAAAGATCCAAGCTTTGACCAATGGACGAGATCTAAAAGTTTCGATACATTTGGTATTTTTGGTCCTGGTATAGAAACTGAAATTGATCCTATGAATATACAGATTCAATCGAAGCTTAATGATAAAGTTGTCCAAGATTATAATACTAGTGATATGTTTTTCAATGTGTATGAAATAGTCAGCTTCTTGTCTAAGGATATGAGTTTGTATCCGGGTGACATAATAGCTTGTGGAACTAATGCGGGACTTGGTCCTATGGAGCATGGTGATCTAATTCAAGTTAGTCTAGAAGGCATTGGTAAAGTTACGAATAAATTGAGTTAGGATTATCGTCTTTTCCATATATCAGACGAATTATCTGGCCTTGGGTCTGGTTTAGCATCAAAGTCTATATTTTCTGAACCATGGTAGGCAAGAAAATGTCTGCCTTTAGCTCTTCCTATGAGTGTCACGCCAGTTTCTTTTGCAATATTTAACCCCATCTCAGTAATACCTGACCTAGAAATTAGATATGGTATATTCATTTGAGCGACTTTTATAACCATTTCAGAAGTCAGCCTTCCAGTCGTATAGAATATTTTATTATCACTTTTAATATCATCAAGCCACATATTACCAGCAATTGCATCCACAGCATTATGTCTTCCAACATCTTCTATAAAATCAATTATTTGATCTTTATCACATATTGCGCAACCATGGACGGCACCAGACAGGCGATAGATTTCATTCTTATCATGTAATAGCTTTAAAATTTTATATATAGAAGATTGCTTGATTCTTTTTGTCATCAGATTCTTTTTTTGAAGGTCATCCCATATTCCACCAAAGGTAGTCCCTTGTCCACATCCCGACGTCACAACCTTATGAGTTAATTTATTATCGAAATCATTTATACTAGAAACTGTCTTGACTGCAGCAGAATTTGTATCCCAGTCAACTTGCACAGAATCTAAATCATATAATGATGAAATAAAGCCCTGATTTCTTAGATAGCCAATCACAAGAGATTCTGGGTAATGTCCTAGTGTCATAAGAGTAACGACCTCTTTTTTATTCACATAAATCGTTAGAGGTAGTTCTCCAGTGATTGGAAAACTTTTGATTTCATTATACTCATCCCTAACATCTATTATTTGAGTTTTAGGCCTAATAGACTTTGTAATCTCTGGTCTTTTTGTTTTATTGGTAGTCATAATCTGTTAGATTATATTACAAAACTAAATGTTAAACGATGAGATTTTTTTTAATTCCAATGCTACTGATGTCTTCATTACCTCTGTTTGCAGATGTAATGAGAGTTACAATACTTGGATCTGGTACACCTAGACCAGACATTAATAGATTTAGCCAGTCTATTTTGATTGAAGCAGGAGAAGAGAAGTTGCTTTTTGATGCTGGACGTGGGGCAACAATTAGGCTTTCTCAGGCCCAAGTTAATATTGGTGATATAAATAAAGTATTTCTAACACATCTTCATTCTGATCATACTTTAGGTTTGCCAGATCTAATAATGACAGGGTGGATTTATCAAAGAAACAAAGACTTAGAAGTATATGGTCCAGAAGGAACTAAAGAGTTTGTAGATAACATTAAATCAGCATTTATCGAAGATATTAAGATCAGAATCAAACCTCCTGAAAGCCATACAGAAAGGGGACTAAGAACTAAAATTACTGAAATACAAGAGGGTGTTATTTATCAAGAAAATGGTATAAAGGTTTCGGCATTTAATGTATTTCATGGTGGTGGAGTTAAACATGCTTTTGGATATAAGATTATATATAAAAATAGGAGCGTGGTTATTTCTGGTGACACAAACTATTCATCTAACTTAGTTTCATATTCTAAAAATGTTGACTTACTCATTCATGAAATTGCCGATGCACCTGACAGTATTAAAAACAGAAGCTCTAAAGTTAAAGGCTTAATGGATTATCATACTACTCCTGAAGAAATGGCAAGGATCATAAAAGAGGCTAGCCCAAGATTTACAGTTCTAACCCATATTCTATTACTGGGAGGGATAAGTGAGACAGATACGCTAAACAAGGTCAGATCTCTGGTGAATGATTTATATGAAGTTGAGATGGCATATGATCTCATGGGTATAGATGTCAAAGATAAAATCATAACTTATTCTTTAGATTATTCAGATGAAAAATAAAACAAAAATAATTGGAATATTAAATATAACAGACGATAGTTTTTCTGATGGAGGAAAATATCTTGAAATATCTAAAGCTATAAATCATATTAAAACAATGATCCTTAATGGATGTTGCATTATAGACATAGGCGCAGAGTCTACTAAGCCTGGTTTTAAAGAAGTATCAGCTGATAACCAATTACTTCGTATATTACCTATTATAAATGAGATAAAAAAGATCAAAGATGATGTAAAAATTAGCGTTGACACAAGATCAAGTATAGTTGCTGAATTAGTTTTAAAAGAGGGCGCAACCATAATTAATGATGTCTCGGGCGGGAAAAGTGATAAGAATATGTTTGATGTTATTGCAAAATATAAAGCTGAAGTTATTCTAACTCATATGCCTGACGAGCACTTAGAAAGTAGTACTGCTACCTATGATAATATTTTAAAGTACTTAGAAGATTACTTTAACAAATTAATTAAACATGCATGCCTATGCGGCATTGATCGCAAAGATATCATCATTGATCCAGGTATATGTTTTGGTAAGTCAGGAAATGATAATATTAAAATACTAAAAAATATGAAATATCTAGCTTCAGTTTTTACAAGACTATGTATTGGAGTTAGTAATAAAAGATTCTCCTCAGAAATATTTGATAATATAAATGACGATGAGATGCATATAGCTGCTTTAACGGTTTCTACCTTGGCTACATGTAGTCAAGTTGAGTTCTTAAGAGTTCATAACGTTGAAGCAAACCGTGACGCAGTTGAAATTGCATGGAAAACTATTAATTCTTAAAAATACTTTTCAGACTGCCCTCTAATTCATATGTGAATTTTTTTGCATCAAAAGATTTTTTAATATATATGCTGTTCGAGAGTTTTTCTTTAATTTCTTTTAAATATACTTCATTTGTCGATAATTCAATTATTTTTTCCTCATACTCCTTAATATCATGTGTAATAAGATCTTCTAAGCCTATAGACGTTAATAAGCTGGAGCTTACTCGGGAGGAAAAATGTTTGCCTAATAGTGTCACAACTGGAACGGAAGCCTGTAGAGCATCTGTAGTTGTTGTATGCCCATTATATATTCTGGTATCTAGAGCAATATCAGCTAGCATGAGTCTTTCAAGATGAGACTCTCGATCTATGCGCGGGGCAAAGATTAATCTTTTTGGATCTATGTTATGTAATTCTGCATATTTAATTAAATTTATTTTTGCTAAATCGTTATCTTCTAATATCCATAAGCAAGAAGATGGAACAGTCTTTAATACGTTAATCCAAGATTTAAAAAAAATCTCATCAATTTTAAATGATTGATTAAAGCAAGAAAACACTATTGAGTTTTTAGGCAACCCATGGTCTTTTTTTAAAATACTTTTATTTTTTACAAATCTTTCTCCACTGTTAACTTGATATGTGTTTGGTAAGTAGAGAAACTTTTCTGAATAATATTTTTGCTGTTCAATGGGAGTTACTATTTTATCAGTAATTATATAGTCATAAAAACTATATCCCGATGTTCCAGGGTAGCCGAGGTATGAAATAATTTTCTTCGCTGGCCTAGCGCTAATAATTTTTTGACGATTGTTGGTAATTATAATGGAAAGATCTATTAGTATGTCTATACCGCAATCTGATATTAGATTAACTGCATCTTCATCGCTGATATCATTTAGATCTACAAACTTATATACATCTTTTTTTATTTCATCGTGAGCAGTATTATCATGATTATAAGAGAATATATAAATATCAAAATCCTCTTTACTATGATTTTTAAATAGATTCCTAATTAAATAGTATGTTGGGTGATTTCTAAGTTCACCACAGATATAACCTATCTTTATTTTATCATTTTTAATATCGTATCTTAAATTACTTACTGCTGAGATTTTATATTCATTATTTTCTGCCCAAGACTTAGCTACTAAGTAATTTATACTTTCATCATCTATCCTAGATATATTCAGGAAAGGATGTTCTAAACCATTTCCAATATTTTCATCAAGATCTTTCGAGAGACTATCTATTATTTTCCAATCACATGTATTTTGAAGAATTCGATATAATAAAATTAAATGTTTTATATTTCCACTTAGCTTATATGATTTGTCAGCATAGTCTTTTGCCTGACTGTAGTCACCAGTTCTTTCAAATGATAAAGCTGCATTATAATACGCATCTGAATAGCTAGGATCCATATCAATAGCATTCATTGCATAATCAATTGATTTTTGATAATTGTAATTTTCTAATTCAATTACAGATAAGTTATTCAATACTTCTTTTGATTTATGAAGTAATAGAGATTTTTTGAAATATATTTCAGCATTACCCAAATCACCATTTATTTTATATATGTTGCCACCATTAATATATAATTTAGAATTACTTGGATAATCAATTAGAGCAGCATTTATAATACTCAAAGCACTCGAAAGATCAGCTATTTGTATATGCGCCTGAATATCTTTTATATAATCTTCAAGTGGTTTTTTAATTGACATGCTTTGACTAATTCAAATTATATTTTTGAATTTTTACTGCACAAAATTTAAACTCAGGTATTTTAGCATCAGGATCAAGAGCAGCATTAGTTAGAAGGTTAGCTGCCGATTCTACATAACAAAAAGGTATAAATATTTGACCTTGCTGCAGGCCATCATCTCTTCTCACATACACATCTATTTTACCTCTTCTTGATTCCACTGTAATTAGATCACCTTCTTGTACGCCAATTTTATTCATATCTTGAAGACACATATTAGAAATTGGATCTGGTTCTATTTCATTCAGCATGCTTGCTCTTCTGGTCATCGAGCCAGTATGCCAGTGTTCCAGTTGTCGACCAGTAATTAATATATATTTATATTCATTATCAGGAAGCTCGGCTGCATTAAGAAATGGTGACGGTATAAATTGAGCTAGCCCATCATCTGTTGGAAAATCTTCGGTAAATATTATTGGCTGTCCTGGATCATTACTTGACGAGCATGGATATGTAACTGAGTGTTCTTTTTCAAGTCTTTCCCAGCTAATACCTGCAATACTAGGCATGCATTTTCTCATTTCCTCAAAGACATCTTTTGGCCCAGAGTAATTCCATTTTAATCCCATTCCATGTGCGATACTTTGGATAATCCATAAATCTTGTTTTGCTTGTCCAGGAGGATTGACTGCTTGCCTACCTAGCTGAACTCTTCTATCCGTGTTTGTAAAAGATCCTGTTTTTTCTGGGAATGCAGATGCTGGCAAGATTATATCTGCAAACAATGCAGTTTCAGTCAAAAATATATCTTGAACTACCATGTGATCTAAAGATGATAAAGCTTTCCTGGCATGGTTTAAGTCAGGATCTGACATTGCTGGATTTTCTCCCATAACGTATAGACCTGTAAGTTTTTTTTCTATTACTTTATCCATAATTTCAACTACAGTTAGCCCAGGATCTTTATCTAATTTTGTATCCCAAAAATCTTCGAAAAATGCATTTACTTTAGGGTCATCAACTCTTTGATAATCAGGAAAAACCATAGGAATCAGGCCTGCATCCGATGCTCCTTGAACATTATTTTGACCTCTCAGAGGATGTAGACCAGTTCCTGGTCTACCAATCTGACCAGTCATTAGTGATAGAGATATCAGCGCTCTAGCGTTATCAGTTCCATGCACATGTTGAGACACTCCCATACCCCAAAAAATAATTGAAGCTTTTGCTGTGGCATATATTTTTGCTATCTCATGTATTTTTTCTTTGGGTACACCACAGATTAAAGACATTTTTTCAGGACTATAATTTTTTAGGTGGGATTTTAGCTTTTCAAAATCTTTCGTCCTTTCTTTTATAAATTTTTCATCTACTAGGTTCTGATCTATAATAGATTTCATTATTGCATTTAATAATGCAACATCAGTATCAGGTTTAAACTGAAGGAAATGATTTGCATGTCTGGCAATTTCTACTTCTTTTGGATCTAATACAATTAAGGTCTTTCCTTCTTTTGTAGCATTTTTCATGAAGGTTGCAGCAACTGGATGATTTACTGTAGGGTTTGAACCTATGACTATTATAACTTCAGCCTCAGTCACATCTGCAACTTGATTGGATACTGCTCCAGAGCCAATCATTTCTAGTAAAGCAACAACAGATGATGCATGACAAAGTCTAGTGCAATGATCAACATTATTTGTATTAAAGCCGGTTCGTATAAGTTTTTGAAATAAATATGCTTCTTCGTTAGAACCTTTTGCACATCCAAAACCTGCTAGAGCATTCGGACCCATGCTTGCTTTGATTTCATTAAACCCAAGAGCTGTTTTTTCCAACGCTATTTCCCATGTTGTTTCTTCAAAAATCTCAGAGATATTATTAAAATCAAAACTACTAACGTCTATATTTTTTGAAACTCCTTTTTTTCTTAGAAGCGGTTTTGTTAACCTTCCCTCATCATTAATATAATTAAAACCATATCTGCCTTTGACGCAAAGCCTACTTAAATTTGCAGGGCCATCTCTGCCATCTGTATATAAAATCTTATTATCTTTAACATTATATGTAAGAAGACAGCCAACACCGCAATATGGGCATACGCTTTCTACTTTTTTATCTGGTATCATTAATCCAACTTCTTTAGATGGCATTAGAGCTCCCGTCGGACATGCCTGTACACATTCACCACAGCCAACACATGTGCTTTCCCCCATAGAGTCATTTATATCAAATACGATTTCTGATTTATTTCCTCTATATGCATAGCCAATAACATCATTCACTTGTTCTTCTCTGCAGGCACGAACACATCTTGTACACTGAATGCATGCATCTAGATTTACTGCTATTGCTGGATGACTAATATCATGCTTATCTTGTATATTAGAAGGAAATCTGTGAGTTTGGATTTGTAATTTATTTGCCCAACTAGTTAACTCACTATCTTTGTTGTAAATATTTTTCGAAACATCTGCAGTGAGTAATTCTAAAACTAACTTCTGAGAATGTAGTACTCTATCTGATGAAGTATTTACAATCATCCCATCAGTAACTGTTCTTACACAAGAGGGCTGCAATACCCGCTCTCCATCAATTTCTACCATGCAAACGCGACAGTTTCCATCTGGTCTCATGCCTTCTTTATAGCAAAGATGGGGAATTTCTATACCATGTCGTTTAGATGCTTCTAAAATAGTTTCATCAGGATTAGCAAAACAGGTTTGACCATTAATCTTTAAAGAGACTAATCGATCTTGATTTATATCCTCTGGATTGGTGCTCATTTTTCTATATCCTCTGGAAAATATTTTATCACAGATTTTAGAGGATTTGATGCAGCTTGACCTAAACCACAAATAGATGAGTCAGACATTACTGTAGCCAAATCGTTTAATAATGAAATATTCCATTTAGACTCTTTCATTAATTTTGTAGCTTTGGAAGTACCAACTCTACATGGAGTACATTTCCCACATGATTCATGTTCAAAAAAACTCATTGTATTTGATGCTGCCTGAATAACCTTGTCATGATTAGAAAGTATCATAATTGCAGCAGATCCTATAAAACAGTCATACTTATTCAGTGTGTCGAAATCAAGAGGTATATCACCCATAGTAGCAGGAAGAATACCACCTGATGCACCACCCGGAAAATAGGCATAAAATTCATGACCATCTAGCATTCCATCTGCATACTCATCAATAAGCTCCTTAACAGTAATTCCTGCTGGCGCTAAATGAACACCAGGTTTTTTCACTCTCCCGCTGACAGAGAAAGATCTAAAGCCTTTTCTTCCATTGCGGCCAAATGATGTAAACCAATCTGCACCTTTTTCAGCAATATCCCTTACCCAATATAATGTCTCCATATTATGCTCTAAAGTAGGTCTTCCAAATAATCCAACTTGGGCAACAAAAGGAGGCCTCAGTCTTGGCATACCTTTTTTTCCTTCTATTGATTCAATCATTGCGGACTCTTCACCACATATATATGCGCCAGCGCCTCTCCTGAGTTCAATTTCTGGGATTCTGTTTTTGAATTTATTTTTCAATTTTTTCAATTCTTCCGTCATTAGACTTCTAACGGCAGCATATTCATCTCTTAAATAAATATAAATTTTGTCAATACCAACAACTTCCGATGCGATTAGCATACCTTCAAAAAATCTATGCGGATCAGTTTCAAGATAAAATCTATCCTTAAAAGTACCAGGCTCACCTTCATCAATATTAATGGCGAGCAATCTTGGACAAGGTTGTTCTTTTAGAATCCTCCATTTTTTTCCAGCTGGAAAGCCTGCGCCGCCAAGACCTCTTAGATTGGAATTTTCAAGTTCAATTAAAACTTTATCGCTTTCTATTTGATTGTCTTTAAGCTTAGCAAGTAATTCATAGCCACCGTTTTCTACATATTCTTCCATGCTAATATATTTAGGTATAGGTGGATTATATTCTTTAGCATCAACTGCTTGTTTTACATTTTTAAGATTAGCATTATCAATAGGGTTGAATTTTACTACGGCCACAGGCGCAGATTGGCATCGCCCAATACAAGGAACTTTTTGTATTCTTACTGTACCTTTGAAATAGTCATCTAAACTTTGAGCTAATTGAGAAGCACCATTTATTTCACATGTTACTGAATCACAAACTCTTACCGTTAAGCTTGGAGGAGTCTTCTCATCACCTTTTATGATATCAAAATGATGATAGAAGGTTGCCACCTCATATACTTCAGTCTGTGAAATTTTTAACAAACTTGCCAAGGCAGTAATGTAGTCTTCGTTAATATGACCCTGGCTATCCTGAATTACATGAAGATATTCAATGAGATGGTCTCTGCGGTAGCTTGAAACCTCTAATAATGTAACTAACTTATCCCTAACCTCAAAGTTTACTTTCCTACCCCTATTTCTGAGTTTCTTGTTTTTTTGAAGTTTTCTTTTTATATCCATTTATATGATATCCTGAAGATAGTTATTCATCTAGCTTATGTCATTATAAGTTCTTTATATGACTAATCAAGCCGTGTATTTATAAGGTTAAAAAAGAGTAGGAGTTTATGATGTCGAATGAGAAAGTATATAGTCTAGAGGAAATAAAGAAATATCTTGAAAGCAAGTTACCCAAATGGTACTTCGAAAATGGCTGGATAAGAAGAAAGTATAAAACAAGTGGTTGGAAAGGAACTCTTATGGTTATAAACACGATCGGACATCTGTCTGAAGCTGCTTGGCATCATCCTGATCTTTCTGCGTCTTATGCCTTTGTAATTGTTAAGCTTCAAAATCATGCCGCTAAAGGAATAACGGATAAAGATTTTTTATTGGCAGAAAAAATTGAATCTGTAATTAACTGGAACCCAGCTTTGGAAGACAATGCTCTAGATGGTACTCCCGATGACCCAAGGTTTAAATATATCAAATATGATTAATCAATGATTTTTTTTATAGCTTTTGTAATTTCAGTATACGGTAACCCACTAGCAACTATTCTCTTAACGATTAAGTCCTGACCTATGATGTATAAATTTGAGCTATGCTCTACAAGATAATTTTTGCTATTAGAGTCTAACAAAGAATAAGTGGTTTTAAAGTATTTATTTATCTTATCGATATTATTCTTATCTGATGATATTCCTAGAATTCTTTTATCAAAATAGTTTACATATTCGTTTAAATATTCAGGTGTATCTCTTTTATAGTCAACACTCACAAAAATAGCTTGAACTTTTCCTGCATCATTTTTTAATTCTTTTAGCGACCTGGAAATATCCATTAGAGTGGTAGGGCATATATCCGGACAATTAGTATAGCCAAAAAACAGAAGGATAACTTTCCCTTTATATTTAGTGAGTTTAATATTCTCAGATTCAAGTGATTGAAATTCAACTTCAGACAATGCTTTATTTACATCTGGCATAGCAGATAAAAATGGCGGATGAATTATTAATAAAGCTACAATTAAAATAAGGTCTTTTAGGTTCATCTTTGTCCTCTAAGTGATTAAAAAATATTTTTAATAAAAAATATCTTAAATTAAAAAACCATTATACACCATAATAATTCTAAACACCGCATAGGTACTATTTTATTAGTATTTTAGCATTTTCTAATGTTACAAATTAGTTATAAATAGTTTTGACTCAGTCTTAAAGAGATACTAATATTAATCCATTGGGAATATTTTCCCTAAGGAGCCTGGTTCTAATATCTAACGATTTTAGATTAAAAACGAAAGTTAACAGGTATAATCGTTCGATTTATCTGGGAGGTTAAGATGATCGGAAATATATTATTAAATGTGCGCTATTTACTAGCACCTGTACTAATTATAGTAGCAGGCGCTGGTGTACTAATCGGAGGCATTATGTCTTGGTTAGGTGTAGTACTTCTTTTTGTAGGTCTAATAGTAGACATCGCTACAAAATTTGAATCTACTGGCGTAGGCTACGATAATGAGGGTGAATCACTGGGATGGGCAAGTTTCCAAAACTTGACTATGTACTTTATGTTACCTGTATTTATCTTGTTCCAACTTGTAATGGCTTTTAGACTTTATACGTTTATGGCTTTAGGTGGAGCTGAAGGTGCAACAGTAATGGCAATTATTCCAGGCATTTTAGAAATGAAGGAAGGAATAACTGGTATTAACTTGATTGGTGCTACATTATCATCTGGTATCTTTATTGGTATCGGGATTATATACGGACATGAGTTATCTCATACCAAAGGTTTTGGTTTTGTAATCTCACGTACGATGATGGCATTATCTGGTTCTGCTCATTTCTGCTATGCACATGTGTACAACCATCACC
>ERZ1046148.309-NODE-309-length-30991-cov-18.285687_pt1 | contig 30991 bp, 25 predicted proteins | sample MGYA00383090_ERZ1046148 | MGnify/ENA primary metagenome ERZ1046148 (study PRJEB29581, sample SAMEA5548360) | metagenome | biome: marine; feature: coastal; material: water | depth 25 m | study: Short-term variability in the microbial, nano- and picoplankton... | reverse complement strand
GCTAAGAAGTCGGAAACTAAATAAATCAACTAAGCGCATATAGAGGAGATTACTTATGGCAATTACAGCCGCTTTAGTGAAGGAATTAAGAGAAAGAACAGGCGCAGGCATGATGGACTGCAAGAAAGCCTTAATGGAAACAAGTGCAGACCTAGAGGCAGCAATTGACCTAATGCGAGCGTCGGGCGCAGCCAAGGCGGCTAAAAAGTCCGGGCGTGTTGCATCAGAAGGCCTTGTAAGCCTGACCATCAGCGATGACAACAAAAACGCTGCAATTCTCGAAGTCAACTCTGAAACAGACTTTGTTACAAAAGGCTCCGCCTTTATCGACTTTGTTGGCGCCTTAGGAATTCTTGCATTAAAGAATAAGCCTGAGTCTCTTGAGGCTTTTTTAAGCCAAACTTTAAGTTCTGGCGAAACAGTTGACGAGGCTAGACAGGGCATTATAGCAAAAATTGGTGAAAATATTTCTGTTAGAAGACTCCAGATTGTTACTACAGAAAATGGCGTATTAGGCGCTTATAAGCATGGCGAGCGCATTGCTGTCCTTACTGTTTTATCTGGAACAGACGGCGAGCTGGCTAAAGATATAGCAATGCATGTTGCGGCCTCTAAACCAGAGTGTGTCAGCGAAGACCAACTTTCAAGTGAGCTGGTTGAGCGTGAAAAAGCAATCTTTATAGAGCAGGCTAAAGAAAGCGGTAAACCAGACAACATAATTGAAAAAATGATTGTTGGCAGGATGAAAAAATTTGTCAACGAAGTTACTCTTTATGGACAAGCGTTCGTTAAAGATCCAGACACCACAGTTGGATCTCTTGTTAAGTCTAAAGGTGCAGAAGTTGAATCTTTTATTCGCTATGAGGTTGGCGAAGGAATGGAGAAGAAAGAGGACAACTTTGTTGAAGAGGTTATGGCACAGGCTCAAACATAACGCCTAACAAATTTAATTAAAAAGGCGCCTGCGGGCGCCTTTTTTTGTTCAGTTCATGCCAGTTTATATATTGGCTTTATCCTTAATAATGAGCTTCATTATTGCTGGCATTAAGAAAAAATCAGCCACTAGTGCAACTAAAATTGCACATGCAGTTAAAACACCAAAATCAAACATATTGTTCATTTGTGAAAATGTCAAAACTAGAAAGCCAAGTGCGAGCACTATTGACGTCAAGGTTATTGCTCTGCCGGTGCCCATAAGCGTTAATCTAACAGCCTTATCAACGTCGTTATACTGAAGCTCATAACGCCTAAAGTTGTGCATAAAGTGTACTGTATCATCTACAGCTAATCCAAGAGCGATTGCACCAATTAATAGCGTAAACATGTCAAGAGGCATCTTAAAAATAACCATGATGGTTGACAGAAATATAATCGGCAGGAGGTTTGGAATCATACTAATAAGACCAATTTTTAAATTGCCAATTAGAAGCACCATTAATACAGTAATTAATGAAAAAGCCAATATGTAACTGGTTGCGCTGCTATATATTGCCTCTTCAAAGGTAACCGTCATCAGGGTTCCAATGCCCGTAAAAGAAACCGAAGCAAGTGCGCCAAACTCTTTATCTAGATATGTCTGCGCCCTGTCAATAAATATTTTTGCTTCGAGCGAATCGATGAATGGTGTTTTAAGCGTTAAGCGTGCTTTAGAGTAGTTCGCATCAACAAGGCTGTTAAGGTCTCCGTTTCCGCTGCTTTCAAAAAGCAAGAACTCTTGAGCAATCAGGTCTGGGTTATCCGGAATAGAATAGTATTCTTCTCTATTTTCATTAAGCGCTTTATTTGTTTCCTTAATGATATCGATAAAACTAATAACTTTTCCAACAAACATGTTGCCACTAGTAATGGAGTCTATGTTTTCCGACACATCGTCTATCTTTCTTAAAAGCTCTGGATTATAGAGGCCATTGGTTTTACCAGTATCGACAACCACCTCTAGCGTAAGAGCGCCTGCTAAATTTTCGTCTACAGTTTCTGTTGCAACACGAGCAAAGTTGTCTTCAGGTAGCCACTGAAGCGGGAAATGAGAAAACCTAAGCTGGGTGGCAACGACAGCTGCAAATATTATTAATATGGCGCTTATTGCAACTATTAGCTTTGGTCGCCCAGTGCCGATCTTGCTTATACCAAGAAGCACTCTGTCCATTAAGGTGTTGCCCTCTACGTCAGATTTTTGCTCTAGATGGGCAAAGTTTGTTTTTGCTATTAGTGCAGGAAGGAAAACAAGGGTAAACAACAGCCCAACTAAAACCCCGCTGCTCGCAAAAACACCAAGGTCTGCCACAGGAGCGACGCCAGAAAACGAAAACGACCACAGCCCTGCTGCAGTTGTTAGAGAAGTCATAACAATCGCTAAACCAGAATGTCCCATTGCGTATCTCAGAGAGGCCTTCTTGTCTTTTGTGCGCATAAGGTCCTTATAAAAAATTGCCAACAGGTGAATAGCCGCACTGGTAACAACTGCCAGTAAAAAAGTAGGCATAATCTGTGTTGCCATTGTGAACGGCGCTGAAAAAATTGCCATCAATGAGACGGTAGTTATAAGCGTCAAGCCAACGCATATTAACGGCAAAAACACTCCAGAAATACGCCTGAAAAGAGCATACAAAACTATCATAATTATAACCATCATAAGGCTAATAAAAACCACCGCATCATTCATTAAGGCCTGCTTAAATATTCCGGCTATTGCTGCAGATCCTGATAAATATATTTCAAAATTGTCGTCATTAAAGCGCTCCATTATTTGCTGTGTTTTTAAAATTATTTCATCGTTTTCAGCGTCGCTTAAATAGAGCCTAGGGGCGCTTTGATCAACTTGAGCTTCGGCATCAAAATCTAGGAACTCATCAAAATCTAGGGGCTCATCAAAATCTATATTTACATCCTCACTTATTGCTTCTGCATTGGAATAAGTTTGTGTATCTATAGTAACCGTGGTCATTGTAAAGTCTTCGCTGTAGAGCAGGTTTTTATAAAAACTGTTATTTGTAATCGTTGACCTAAGCCTTGACATGTCCTCTTGAGTTTCAGGCAGGTCATCAATCAAAGGCTCTACAATCAATTCGCCTTCTATTCCAAAAGTATTCCTTGCATTGATTAACGAATCAACGCCCTTAATATGAGGAAGCTCGTCCTCCAATACGCTATGAAAGTTGTCAAGTTTTTTCAGAAAACCTAGATTAAATATACTGTCAGTTTTAACAGCAATCATGAGCTTTTCATCTCGCCCAAACTGATCTCTAAAGACGTCATACTCAATCCGCATTGGATTAGTCTTATGCAAAAACCCTTCAGTTGAGGTGTCCATTTTTAGTGTCGGCAACTGTGATCCGAGAGCCCCCACAAAAAGCACGACAATAAGAATTGCTTTTGTCGCGTTATCGTATAGCCAATCTGAGAAGGACTCGAACTTATTTTCTGCTTTAGTACGCCAATTCATTGCTTTCATTCGTTAGTTAATAAAATATGGAAACGTGTCTGCGAGTGGAGCTCCCTTCCTATAAAGGCTCTATAACAGCGCCTTGATTCTTATCTTGGTCTTGATTGTTTTTCATAACTCGCCAGGACACATAGAGGCCACTACCAATAATAATAACTAAGCCAAGTATCGCCTGAAAGTTGGGCATAAATCCAAAAACTAAATAGCTCAAAATTATAGCGCCAACAATCTCAAAATAATTAAATGGGCTTAATTCAGAGGCGCTAGCAAACTCAAAAGCCTTAATAATCATAAAGTGAGATGCTGCTGCAAACAAGCCCATTGCTGCGCCCAATAAAAAACCCCTTAAGTCAGGCGCCGTCCATGAAGAGATCGCTAAAGGAGTCATTATAAGCATCCCAACCATGGCAGAGTAAAATAGTGTCAGCACTGGTGGCGCTCGAAATGATAGTTTTTTAGTGAAAATAATATAAAGCGCATAACACACTCCTGCAATTACAGCTAATAACAAGCTTGGCTGAAACTGCTCGCTATTTGGCTGCAAAACCACCACCACACCTAAAAAACCTATTGATACTCCAACTCCAATATACAAATCAAAGCGCTCTCCTAACATAAAAGGAGAAAGAACTGCAACAACTAGTGGTGAAATAAACAGAAGCGTAAGTGCGTTAGGAATAGGGTTAGATTTGATTGCTGCAAAAAAGAACAAGGTCGCCATTGTCAGCATTAAACCTCTTAAGAATTGGAGGCCAGGGTTTTCGGGCATTTTTTTCCACTTAACTTTTTGCCAAAAAATTATTGGCAGTAACCAAAAAGCGTGGAAAAAAAACCGCATCCAAGTAACCTGCATTACAGAGTAGTCTTCACTTAAAAGCTTGGCAAAGACATCTAGAAAAGGAACGGTGCTCATGCCTAAAAGCATAAGGCCTATGCCCTTAAGTACAGTTTTATTAGAAAAATTCATAAGATTAACCTTAAGAAACTGTGCTGATTGTACAACAACAAATACAACAAGCAAGGATTAATAATACTAAGGCGTGTACGCTAAGATTTTTTTCTTATTGCCTTGAATGTTTTTTGTCAGTTTAGAAGAGATGGCGACTGGCTCTAAATTTGCATAGTCTTCATGGTTTTTTGCTACTGTCTCTGAATCATATAAGTAATTAACCATGACGCCCCAAGAGTCTTCTAACGCCAATTTATTGGTGTTCGCCTCTAAATGAATTTGATTAAGAGAAGCCCCATTTCCGAGATGGAAGTGAGCAACTGAGTTTATTGCTTGGCCGCTTTTACGTTTCACTTGGGTTATATAATAATAGGTAACTCTGGCCAAAGCTAATTGATTTGGCTTGCTGTTTCCGCAGCACTCCTGAATGTCTTTGGCTATGTTTTCTGGCAACTCCTTATCTCCTGACAGCATGTTTTGTTCAGCCCATTTTTTTAATCCAGGAACTGGAGAAAGGGTAATAAATTGCCTTACTTGTTTAAGCTCTTGCTCTATTTCAGCTACCACTTGTTTAATAAGGAAGCTGCCGAAAGAAACATTTTTTAAACCCATTTGACAATTAGAAATTGAATAAAAAGCTGCTGTTGAGGCGCTGAGCGGATTGATAGGCTTAATATTCTTGTCTAGTATTGACATAATTGAGCTCGGCGCCTCGTTTAGTAAGGCGACCTCAATAAAAATAAGTGGCTCATTTGGAAGGGCTGGATGAAAAAAAGCATATAGCCTTTTATCGGCAGCCGCCACCCTGTTGTGCAAATCATCCCAGTCAGATATATCATGAACAGCCTCATACTCCATAATTTTTTCTAGTACTTGTGCGCTAGTAGACCAGTCAATACGCTCCAGCCTCAAGAAGCCTCTGTTGAACCAAGACCTAAACAAATGAACAAAATCCGCATCAAGTGGCTTTAATTCAGGGGATTTTTTTAAAGACCTTAGAAGAGACTCTCTCATCTTTAATAATACTGCTGTCCCATTTGGGACTTGATTTAACCTTCTTAGAAGCTCATGGCTTTTTGGTTCAGCTAATTTATGTAAGGCTCGAAGTTGCTTTTCATTATCAATGCGAAGCCCTCCTATCGCTTTTCTTAGTTCTGCCTTGTTCGCGCTGAACTGACTGAGCATCAAGGAAAAGAAATGTTTTTTTTGTTCATCAGTGAAAGTGACAAAATCATCTAAAATTATTTTTGCAAGCGAGAATAGTGTTGCCTCACTATTATTGCTTACTAGTTGATGACAAAGGCTGATTAGGCTTTCTGGACTAGAAGGCTTTTTGTTTGATTTTCCTTTTCCAATTCGCTGTATAAAGGTGTTTAAAAATTTTAGATGTTGACTCATATAAATCCAATTTAGTTTTAGTTAAAAAGATCTTTGGCAGCTTTTGCCTTTGTTTTATTGTCTAGGGAAATTTCTCCATCAAGCAAAAAAATTAAAAGAGAGGGTGGTGCCGTCGGACGGAGTCGAACCGTCACAGCTTGCGCTACAGCCCCCTCAAGGCTGCGTGTCTACCAATTTCACCACGACGGCTTTGATTAGTTGCTAGGTATTTCGCTTGTATTAGAGTCAGCAGAATCATCACTCATAGTATTTTCAGACATAATGCTTTGCCCTGAGTCTGAAGCAGCTCTTTCGGTTGTTGCAAAATATGCAAGGCTAATACTGGTAATAAAAAACCCTATTGCTATGACTGCTGTTAGTTTGTATAAGAACGAGTGAGCTCCTCTCGCGCCAAAAACAGAGCCTGCAGCGCCAGAACCAAAAGCAGCGCCAGCATCTGCCCCTTTACCATGCTGAATTAAAATAAGCCCAACAAGCCCCAAAGCCAACAACACATGGGCCACTAAAATTATTTGAAATGTCATATTAACCTGCCTTACAAATATGTAAAAAATCTTCCGCTTTAAGTGCCGCACCGCCAATTAAACCACCGTCAATGTCGGGACATGCTATTAACTCATTAGCATTTCCAGCATTCATACTACCGCCATACAAAATTGGTGTAGTTTGTGCAATTGTTTCATTGCTTTCTCCTAGAAGACTGCGAATAAACAAGTGTACTGATTGTGCCTGTTCAGGGCTTGCTGTAACCCCTGTACCAATAGCCCATACCGGCTCATAAGCAACAATAATATTATTAAAAGCGTTGATGCCTACTAGCTCAATAACAGCATTAATTTGCTCAGCAACAACAGTTTCTGTTTTTCCATCCTCTCTTTGCTCTAATGATTCTCCAACACAAAGCAGGGGGATTAGGCCAGCTTCTAAAGAGGCTTTAACCTTTTCAGCAACAATAGCGCTTGTTTCTCCATAAAAACTTCTTCGCTCAGAGTGTCCAACAATAACATGCTTTGCGCCAAAGTCTTTAATCATGCTTGCGCTTACTTCTCCAGTGAATGCGCCCGATGCATTTATATTAAGATTTTGAGCCCCAAGCATAATTTCACTGTCTGCAATCAAGGACTCAACCTGAGATAAATAAGGAAAAGGCGCGCACACTAAAACTTCTGATTTAACGCCGTCCATCCCAGATAAAATGCCCGCCATTAGTTTTTTAACAGACTCTTTGCTGGCGTTCATTTTCCAGTTTCCAGCAACAATGGTTTTACGCATACTTTTCGCGACTAATAAAAAGAGGGCAATGTTACGCTAAAATACCAAAAAAATCAATTGACAGCGCCTCTTGCTTAGGTATTTTTAATAAATTTAATTTTGCTTAAGTTGCGGCATTTCACGCATAAAAATTGCCTTCTCAATTTCTTGCTCTGAAGCCTCAAAGTTTTCAGCCGCAAGGTGTCCTGAAAAAATAGCATCAGCTATAAGGCCTGGAGCCTCAGCGTCTCCTATTAATTGAATGTGTCTTGAGCCCTTTTCTTGTTTAATTAATTGATTATAGAGCGTGTCGTTTGGTGAACGCTCAGTAACAAGTATCAGTGTTTTACAAGCGATGTTTATTTTATCGCCAGTAAAAACACATCGCGATTCTAAATTATTTCCTTTGGCAAGCGCTATGGTTTTATTGGCGATTATTTTGACTTTTTGTTTTAATAATGACTCTTGTATTCTTGTTTGTTCTAAGGTAGACACAGTCCATGGTGACACCACGCTTGCCGGGGTTACAAAAGTAATTGCATGCCCATCAGCGCTGAGGTGGTCTGCAATAACTCCTGCCAAATAACCCTGGTCATCGTCATAAATAACAACCGGCTCTTGGATTGTGTTGCTCTCTCTTATTGCCTCCACTGGTGATAGTACTTGAACTTCGTCAAGCCCAGTAATTGCTTTTCTTTGGCTTCGCCCAACTCCATCTTTTCGCCAACTAGAGCCTGTAGCTATAAATATATTGTTAATGCCGAGTTCGTTTATATGTTCAAGAGTCAGCTCGCTCTCTTTATAAACCTCAATGTTGTTTTTTTGTTGTATTTCATAAACTCTGTTGTCAACAACCCTTTTCCAAGCGGAAAGCCCCTTAAGTCTTGACTCAAAAAGAACTCGCCCACCAAGTTCTTTTTTAGCCTCACTTAAAACAACTTGGTATCCTCTTCGTGCCAACTGCATAGCGCACTCAAGCCCAGCAGGGCCAGAGCCAACAACTAGTGCTGACTGGTCTGTCTTTTTTGGTCTAACCAATTCAGGGTCCCACCCGCGCCTCCATTCTTCTCCCATTGTTGGGTTTTGAGTGCACCTAATAGGAACCGCGAAATTGTCGCTTGAAACACAAACATTACAGCCTATGCATTCTCGAATTTCATCAACTCTTTGATCTCTTATCTTGTTTGGCATATAAGGATCAGCAATTGAAGGCCTTGCGGCGCCAATTAAATCGAGCACTTTTCGTTTTACTAGGCTTGTCATTAAGTCTGGCGATGTAAATCTTCCCACACCAACAACGGGCTTGGTTGTAAGGCTTTTGACAAACTCTATATAGGGTAGTTGATAGCCCTCATTGATTTCAAAGCGCGAGGTGAGTGAGTCGTTTGACCAATCAGAAACATTAACATCCCAGAGGTCAGGAATTTCTGCCAACATTTCAACTACGGCCCTGCCCTCTTCGAAGAATTGCATTCCATCTGATCCTTTAAGTTCGTCAACGGCAAACCTAAAAGCAACCGCACAAGTGTCTCCAACCGCGTCTTTAGTTTCCTCCAACAACTCTCGTGTCAAACGAACGCGATTTTCAATACTGCCGCCATACTCATCAGTCCGATTGTTAATCTCTGGAAGCATAAACTGCTGAGTAAGTGTCATACCATGGCCGGCATAAACATAAATAATATCAAAACCGGCGGCCTTAGCGTTTAACGCTGCCTTTCGGTGCCAGCTTCTAAACTCAGCGATGTCTTTTTTATTCATTCGCTTAGTTTGTTTGGGATAAACAAGATCTATTGATTGGCTTACAGGCGAGAGAACAGGGAGCCTTGAATATAGGTTGGCAGAATGGTTTCCATTGTGAGCTAATTCTATCGCTGCAAGTGCCCCATGGGAGTGAACGGCTTCTGTCATTAGTTGTAATGCGGGTATGTCTTTTTTGTCCCATATTCGCTGCTCAGCGTATGGTGAAAGGTCAGAACTAGGATGAATCTCAGACTCTTCGGTGCTAACCACTCCCCAACCACCTTTCGCTTTAGTCTCTCTCATTGCTGCGTGTGCTTGTGGTCTCAAATGGCCCATGCCACAACAATGTGGCACCTGATAAAAACGATTTTTGCTAACAACGGGGCCAATTTTAACTGGCTCAAACAGAGTGATATATGGATTTTTACTCATTATATTGCTCAATACTTAATTAAGAATTATTCTGCTACAGGCTTTGGTTATCTTTTACTCATTACAGGTATCATTAGTATATCATTTTCATATTTGCCCTTACCTTATTATGTCTCAAACTTGGGTCCAGTGCTTAGACTCTCTAAAAAACTCTCTGCCATTAGGTGAGTTTAGTGTTTGGGTTAAGCCACTAAAGGCCATTGAAAAAAACGAAACCTTAAGTCTTCTTGCGCCAAGCGCCTCTGCACTAAAATATATAAACAATCACAAAAATATTTCTACCGCGATTACTCTTGCTGTCGCTGATTACGATCGAAAACTAAAGGTAAGATTTGGAGTTGTAGATTCAGCAAAAAAACTAGCTGGGCAAAAAAAACATCACACCACGCCTCTCTTTCCTGAATATACATTTGACAATCTGGTGTTAGGTAGTGCCAACCAAGTTGCTGCTGCTGCAAGCAGGCAAATTGCTGAAAAAATTGGCTCCTCTCCATACAACCCGTTTATTATTTATGGTGAATCTGGTCTTGGAAAAACACACCTAATGCAAGCAGCTGGACATCTTGCTTTAGAAAAAAACCCTAACGCTAAAATTATCTATGTTCCCTTAATGGATTTTGTTAGAAATATTACAACTAGCCTGAGACACAACACCATTGAAAATGTTAAGCTTTTTTATCAGTCAGCCGACCTATTGTTGGTTGATGATATTCACCTAATAGCAGGAAAAGACAAATCACAAGAGGAATTTTTTCACATTTTTAACTTTTTGTTTAGCACAAAAAAACAAATTATATTTACCTGTGATCAACCGCCAAAAAACATTAAAGACCTTGAGAATAGGCTTAAAACTCGTTTCTCTCAAGGCCTTAATTTACAGCTTTCTCCACCAGAACTTGAAATGCGTGCAGCAATCTTGTTAAAAAAATCACAAAACACCCAGATTTCTTTAGGGCTTAGTGAAGATATTGCGCTTTTTATTGCAAGCCATGTTGTGTCGAATGTTCGAGATCTGGAGGGGGCGCTGTTAAAACTAAAGGCCTTTGTAGACTTTTCAAAAATTGACCACTCCCTTATAACCAAAGACGTTGTTGAGGGGGCGCTTGGTGATCTTATCAAACCCCAAAAAAGGCTTGTTGAAATAAACGAAGTACAAAAAACCGTTAGCAAGTATTACGGCATTACTGTTTCTGACCTTGTTTCTAATTCACGCAGGCAGCACCTTGTTAGGGCGCGGCAAATGGCGATTTATTTGTGCCACAATTTGACCTCGCTTTCGCTAGCAAAAATTGGACAAAATTTTGGAAACAGGGACCACTCTACCGTTCTTTACTCTTGCGAAAAGCTGAAAGAACTTATGAAAACAAATGAAGAAATAAAAAACGACATTGAAAACATTAAAATTAAAATTACTAACTTATAAACAAGATATTAAAAGTTGTGCTGTTGGTAATTACTAAAACATCTTATAATTAACGAAACAATTAACAATTATTCATAATAAAATGTTTAGATACTAACAAAATTTTCACTATGTAAAACACTGATAATGTTTAAAAAAATAAAGTAACTAACAATAAAAACGCATACTAATAACAATAATAATTAATTTAATAAGACAACCGGCCTATGAACACTGAACTGAGCGTAGAAGAATTAATTGAACCATTACAAACAGTAATTGGTGTTGTTGAAAAAAAACAAACACTCCCAATACTTTCACACGTATTAATCCAATTAAAGGAACAAACACTTACACTTACAACAACCGACATGGAGTTGGAAATAAGTGCGTCTAATAAAATAAAAAGCAAAGAAGAAGTTACTTTTACAATATATGCAAAGGATCTAATAGATATTGTTAGAAAACTCCCAGAGAAAACCCAAATTAAGTTTAAGATTGAGGAGTCGAAAATATATTTAAATGCAAATAAAAACACCTTTGAGCTTAACACCTTTAACTATCTAGACTTCCCTGCCTTACCAAAAACACAAAACACAAGTGTTATTAAAATCAAGCAAGATAGTTTGAAAGAACTAATAGAAAACACGAGCTTTTCAATGGGCAACCAAGATATTAGAGCATATTTAAATGGTTTGTTTTTTGAACTTAACAATGACTCGCTTACAGTCGTTGCTACCGATGGACATCGCCTTTCAATCGGAGAGGTAAAACAAAACAACAACCTTGAAGAAAGAAAAACAGTAATCTTGCCAAGAAAAGCGGTTCTTGAACTAACAAAACTTCTTAATAAAAGCACACAAGACACAGCTGAAATACATTTATCGGATAATTATTTTTCACTGATTGATACAAACACAAAAATAATCAGTCGATTAATCGACGGAAACTTTCCAAACTATAAACAGGTAATGCCGACTGATTTTAGCAATACGATTATTATTGATAGGATGGATTTTCTGTCAAGCCTACAACAAGCATCAATTTTTGTTGACGAGAGAACCAAGGGCGTGAAGCTTGTTTTTAGAGACGACAAACTAAGTATTTTTTCACACTCAGAAAGAGGAAGAGCGGAAACCCAACTAGAGGTAACAAAACAAGAAAAAGAGCTTGAGATCGCTTTCAATATTCACTACTTAATCTCCATCTTAGAGAAACTCACTACGACAAAAGTAAACATGGTTATACCTGGCGGTGAAAACAAATCTTGTTTGTTAAGTGCTACCGATGACGAAAGCTATCAGTACATAGTTATGCCAATGAGAATCTAAACAAGCAACCCTAAATGGCAATTATTGAAAAGCTGCACATTCTTAGGTTCAGAAATTTAGACAACCAATACTTAGAACTAAATAAAAACATAAATCTGTTTATTGGCTCTAATGGACAAGGAAAAACAAACCTCATTGAGAGTATTTATTATCTCGGACACAACCGCTCTTTTAAAACAAAAAACATAAAAGACGTTGTTCCGTTTGAAAAAGATTTTTTACAAATAAAAGCGGTAGTAGACGACGTTAGTGTTTCAATTAAAAAATCTAAACATAAAGGCGAGATTATATTTGATGATACAAAGGTTTCTAGTAACAGCAAACTGACTCACATTCTACCAACCCAGGTTATTTCTCCCGACCGCGGCTTTGTGATAGGGGGAACCCCAAAACTAAAAAGATCTTATCTTGATTGGGGTGTTTTTCACACAAACAAAGATATATTAAAAACATATAAATCGTACAACAAGGCCCTAAAAAATATCAACACACTTTTGTCAAGCAACAACCTCAACCAAATGGAAGAGTGGTTCTCTCAAATTGCCGGCCTTTCTGTTGAAATATCATTAGCTAGAAATAATTATATTGAAAACCTAAAAACAACACTAAAAAAAGACTTGGTAAGTCCAGTGACAAGCTTTGTTGGCGTAAACAAGGGGTTTGATTTTACTTTACAACCGGGATGGACAAAAGACGTTGACTATCTAAACCAGAGAGAAGTTTATAGCTATCTAATAAATAATAAACACTTGTTTTTTAAAAACAAACACTTAAGTTATGGTCCACACAAAGCAACCCTTGATTTTTCTTTTGATAAAAAAAACGAAAACCACCTTTCAAGGGGCGAACAAAAAAAACTTTCTACTGTTTTTTGGATGCTTCAAGTTCTTTTTTTAGTCAAAACAGGAGTTAAGCCGATTGTACTAATTGATGATATTTCTTCTGAGCTCGATCAAAACAAAATTAACGAAACACTAAGCTTTTTAACACAGCTCGATGTTCAAATTTTTATAACAGATATAGGAAATAAAACACTACCACTGGATACAAAAAAAACATCAACTTATCATATAAAAAAAGGCGTTATAAATAGCAACTAACACTGTTTATTTTTTTGTTTTCCAATGGAAAATAAAGACGTTTGAATTAACAGATGAACGGGCTGAAAAGTTGGTGCTCGTGGTATAATAAATTTATTTTTAATAGGCCCCCATGACTGAAGAATATCAAGCCTCCAATATTAAGGTTTTAAAAGGCCTTGATGCTGTTAGAAAACGACCTGGAATGTACATTGGCGATACCGATGACGGAACAGGCTTACACCATATGGTTTTTGAGGTGGTTGATAACTCAATCGATGAAGCGTTAGCGGGACATTGTAGCAAAATTGTGGTTGTTATTCACGACGACGACTCTATATCCGTGACTGATGATGGAAGAGGCATACCCGTTGATATACATCCGGATGAAAATGTGTCTGCAGCTGAGGTTATTATGACTGTTCTTCATGCGGGAGGAAAGTTTGACGATAACTCGTACAAGGTTTCTGGCGGGCTTCATGGCGTAGGTGTTTCTGTGGTTAATGCCTTGTCCGAAACCCTTCGTTTGACTGTTTATAGGGCTGGTGAGATTTATGAACAAGACTATGTTCTTGGTGTTCCAGTCTCTCCAATAAAGACAACCGGAAAAACAGATAAAACCGGCACAACTATTCACTTTAAACCAAGTGTGAAGATTTTTGCACAGACGGTTTTTAAGTTTGAAACACTAGCAAACCGTCTCCGAGAGTTGTCTTTTTTAAACTCCGGTGTTCATATTGAAATCAAGGACCTTCGGACAGACAAAAAGGATGTTTTTTCTTATGAAGGAGGGTTGTCTGCTTTCGTCGAGCATCTCAATAAATCTAAAAACCCCATTCATAATGACATAATTACAATAGCCACGGAAAAAGACGATATTGTTGTAGATGTTGCTCTTCAGTGGAGCGACTCTTATCAAGAAAGCGTGTATTGTTTTACAAACAACATTCCTCAAAGAGATGGTGGAGCTCATTTAGCCGGCCTTAGGGCCGCTCTTACTAGGACACTTAATAGTTTTATTGATTCCTCTGGTTTGGCAAAAAAAGAAAAAGCCGCTATTACTGGAGAAGATACTAGAGAGGGACTTACTGCTATTTTATCTATTAAGGTTCCTGACCCTAAATTCTCATCACAAACCAAGGACAAACTGGTTTCCTCTGAGGTTAGGGCCCCCGTCGAGTCATCAGTAAATGAAAAACTGGGTGAGTATCTGCTTGAAAATCCCGCACAAGCCAAAATTATTGTTGGCAAAATATTTGAGGCTTCTAGAGCACGAGATGCTGCCAGAAAGGCTCGAGAAATGACGCGACGCAAGGGCGCCCTTGATATTGCAGGATTACCAGGGAAGTTGAGTGATTGTCAAACCAGAGACCCATCTGAATCTGAAATTTTTCTGGTAGAGGGCGACTCTGCTGGGGGTTCTGCAAAACAAGGAAGGGACAGAAGAACGCAAGCCATTTTGCCACTTAAAGGTAAGATATTGAATGTAGAAAAAGCACGCTTTGAAAAAATTCTATCTTCTCAAGAGGTGGGCACTCTTATTACGGCTCTGGGTTGTGGAATTGGCGCAGAAGAGTACGATATTGAAAAGTTAAGATATCATAAAATAGTTATTATGACTGATGCCGATGTTGATGGAGCCCATATTAGAACTTTGTTGTTGACTTTCTTTTATCGCCACTATCCCGAGTTGGTTAAAAATGGCTATTTATATATTGCCCAACCACCTCTTTATAAGATTAAAAAAGGCAAACAAGAGCGATACTTAAAGGACGACGCTGAGCTTAATGATTATCTTCAGCAGGAAGCAATTCACGATGCAAGTTTGTTTGTTACTAAAGACACCCCTGCTATTGAGGGGGCGGCCCTTGAAAAAACTGTTTCTAAGTATTATAAAACAATGGAAGTTATCGAAAAACTTGGGAAAAAATATAACGAACCCCTATTAAAAGCCACCCTTGGAATGCCAAAAGCAAACATAAAAGACAATAAAAAGATGAATGAGTGGTGTCTTAATCTTCAGGGAAAAATGAATAAACTTAGTTCAATGTCAGAAGAGCACAAAGTGAAGTTTAAAAATAACGAAGTTTATTACTCTATGGAAACGTATGGAGTAGAGGTTTCTTCAACGTGCTTTGACGAGAGTTTTTTTACCTCTAAAGACTATAAAAAAATTGAAAAATACTCTGACGAAATTGAAGCCATGTTTGGAGAAGAGAGCTATGTCCAAAAAGGCACCAAAGAGATAAAAACCCCAAATTTTTCTTCTGTAATTAATTTCTTACTACATGAGGCACGAAAAGGCCAAGGATTTCAAAGATATAAGGGCCTTGGCGAAATGAATCCTGATCAGCTTTGGGACACCACAATGAACCCAGAGACACGAACCATGCTTCGAGTTAAAATCGAAGATGATATTGCTACAAACGAAGTTTTTACAACTTTAATGGGAGACGAGGTTGAGCCAAGAAGGAATTTTATTGAGGACAACGCTCTAAAAGTCGATAATTTAGACTTTTAATTGACTAAAACCCCCGGTGATTTAAATTCAAGCAGTTATGAATTTAATTAATAATAAGCAGTGCTAATTTGTAAGATAATAATTTAAGTTTCTTATAATATGGAAAGTTATGTCTAAAAAACATCCAGTGATTGCTATAACAGGCTCTTCAGGCGCTGGCACATCTACTGTTAAAAACGCATTTAAGCACCTGTTTGAAAGAGTTGGCGCTAAGCCGGTTGTTATTGAGGGCGACAGCTTTCATCGCTATGATCGCGATGAAATGAAACGCGTCATGGAGAAGAAAGAAAAAATTGGAAATAGGTACTTTAGCCACTTTGGTCCAGAGGCAAATCTTTTTGGTGAGCTAGAAAAAACTTTTAAAGAATACGGTGAAAAAGGCCACTGTAAACGACGCTATTATATTCATACAGATGAAGAGGGAGATCCGTTTGGAAAAAAAGCGGGTGAATTTACTCCTTGGGAGGACGTTGGAAGAAATAGCGACCTTCTTTTTTATGAAGGGCTTCATGGCGGCGTAAAAGATGGCTCTATAGATGTTGCTAAATACGTTGATTTGTTGATTGGAGTTGTGCCAGTTGTTAATTTAGAGTGGATTCAAAAAATTCATAGGGATAAAGAACAAAGAGGCTATTCTGCCGAGGCCACTGTAGACACAATTCATAGAAGGATGTGGGATTATATTAACTATCTCACTCCGCAGTTCTCAAGAACACACATTAACTTCCAGAGGGTCCCCACTGTTGACACCTCAAACCCATTTATTGCTAGAGACATACCAACACAAGACGAAAGCTTTGTGGTGGTTCGATTTCAAGACCATAAATATTGCGATTTTGTTTATCTGCAAGATATGGTGGCAGGGTCGTTTATGTCGCGCCCAAACACTTTAGTCGTTCCAGGCGGGAAAATGGGTTTTGTTATGGAGTTAATTTTAAGAGAGCAGATAGAAAAAATGCTAAATAAATAAAGCTAAAAGTGCCGAGTTATTCGATAACCACATTCACTAGTTTATTTGGCACTACGATTACCTTTAATATCGTTTTTCCATCCGTAAATTTAGCAACCCTTTTGTCGGTAAAAACAAGCTCTTGAATTGTTTGATTTTCGGAGTCTGCTGGAGCCATTAGTTTTGCCCTTAGTTTTCCGTTAACCTGCACTATGATTTGAACCTCGTCTTGTATAAGGGCCGAGTCATCGACATTTGGCCAGAGGACATCCACCATGGCTTCTTTTTTGCCAAGCAATAACCATAAGTGATGACAAAGGTGAGGAATTACAGGGTTAAGACACTTTAACATAATCTCAATTGATTCTTGCCGAACCATTATCCCTTGGGGGGACGCATCTGAAAATCTAGAAAGCGCATTGTTAAGCTCCATCATAGTTGCTATAGCGGTATTAAAAGAGTGTCTTCTTCCAAAATCATCGCCAACTTTTTTCAATGCTTGGTGTGTTTTTTGTCGTAAATCTTTTTGAACATTGTTTAATGAGCCAACCTCAAGGTTAGAGATGTCTCGCCCTTTTTTATCCTCAATGAAGCCAGTAACAAGCCGATAAAACTTGTTAATAAATCGATAGGCTCCTTCAATTCCAGAATCTGACCATTCAAGATCTTGGGTTGGGGGCGCTGCAAATAATATAAAAAGTCGAGCAGTGTCTGCCCCATATTTTTCTATCATTTCTTGAGGGTCAACGGTGTTTCCTTTCGATTTACTCATTTTTGCGCCGTCTTTTAAAACCATTCCTTGTGTTAAGAGATTCGTAAATGGCTCGTCGCTAGTTATAATTCCTTCATCTCGGAGTAGCTTCACAAAAAACCTAGAGTAGAGAAGATGCAAAATAGCGTGCTCAATACCGCCAATGTACTGGTCTACAGGCAGCCAATAATTAGCACGCTCGTCTAGCATTGCTTTGTTTTGATCCACGCAAGTGTATCTCGCAAAATACCAAGAAGACTCAAAAAAAGTATCAAAGGTGTCAGTTTCTCTTTGGGATGGTGAGCCACATTTTGGACATGATGCATTATAAAACTCAGGTATTTTCATTAATGGAGAGCCAACACCGCTCACCTCAACATCCTCAGGAAGCCTAACAGGTAAATCTTCAAGGTCTACAGGAACAGCCCCACAGTTATTGCAATTAATTATTGGTATTGGACAGCCCCAATAGCGCTGTCTTGAAACGCCCCAATCACGCAACCGGTAGTTAGTTTTTAGTTTTCCAAGTTTTCGATTAGAGAGGTTTTGACATATTGCCTCAAACGCTTGATCGAAGTTCATTCCATTGAACTCGCCAGAGTTAATAAGAATTCCTTTTTCAACAAATGCTCCCTCACTAGTATCAACTAGTCCTCCTTCTGGAGAAATAACCTCAATCATAGGGATGTTGTATTTTTTTGCAAATTCGTAGTCTCTTTGGTCATGAGCTGGGACGCTCATAACGGCTCCAGTTCCATAACCCATTAGTACAAAGTTTGCAATCCAAATAGGTACAGCCTCACCGGTTATTGGATGGATACAAGACAGACCTGAATTAATACCTTTTTTCTCCATGGTTTCCAGCGCTGCCTCCGAGGTTTCCATTTTTTTGCATTCGTCAAGAAACGCTTTGATTGCTTCGTTATTCTGGCCTGCTTGAATTGCCAGAGGATGTTCTGCAGCTATAGCAAGATAGGTAACTCCAAGTAACGTATCAGGCCTTGTTGTGTATACACTTAACGCATCTTCATTATCTAATTTAAATTCGATATCAAGGCCAACAGACTTACCAATCCAATTTGTTTGCATCATCTTTACAGCATCTGGCCAGCCACTAAGTTTTTCTATGTCGCCAAGTAGTTCATCAGCGTAATTAGTAATCTTCATATACCACTGAGAGATCTCTTTCTTTTCAATAGGCGCGCCTGATCGCCAACCACAGCCCTCAACAACTTGCTCGTTTGCAAGAACTGTTTGGTCAACAGGGTCCCAGTTTACAACTGCTTTTTTCTTGTAAACAAGGCCTTTTTCAAAAAGCTTCACAAAAAACCATTGCTCCCAGCGGTAATACTCTGGATGACAAGTCGCTAGCTCCCTAGTCCAGTCATACCCAAATCCTAGCTGAACTAACTGGTCCTTCATGTGTTCAATGTTTTCATAAGTCCAGCCTGCAGGAGGCACTTGGTTTTTTATGGCCGCATTTTCTGCAGGAAGCCCAAATGCATCCCACCCAATTGGCTGCATAACATTTTTGCCAAGCATTTTTTGATATCTTGAGATGACATCGCCGATGCTGTAGTTTCGAACGTGACCCATGTGGAGTTTTCCAGATGGATATGGCAACATTGAAAGACAAAAATACTTTTCCTTTGTTTCATCCTCTACAACAACAAAAGAGTTGTTTTTGCCCCAATATTGTTGTGCTTCTAGCTCTATTTTTTTGGCATTATATTCGTATTGCATTGTGAAGGTTTGTTTGTGTGTTTAGTTAAGTTGAAGAGACCCTACCAAAGAGTCTAAATTTTTAATATTATTGTCTTCTAGGTATTGGCTTATCCCTGAGTTTATTTTTGTACAAACCAAAGGATCATAAAAAAGAGCGGTCCCAACTCCCACAGTATCTGCACCGGCGATAATAAATTCTATAGCATCTTTAGCTGAAACGATGCCACCTTGTCCTATTATAGGGACGTTATATTTCTTGCTAACTTGATAAACTTGGTGAACCTTTAACAGGGCAATGGGCTTTATTGCAGGACCAGATAGACCGCCCCGATTGTTGCCAATAACAGGCCTTTTAGTTTCGACGTCAACAGCCATCCCCATTACCGTGTTGATTACAGCTAAACCGTCACTCCCTGCCTCAATACACCGGACAGCATTTGCTGCAATATCGGTTTGATTAGGGGAAAGCTTTGTAATGATTGGTTTTGTGGTGTTTTTGCGACATATTTCAACAACCCTAAAAGACATTTCAGGGTCATTTCCAAAAGCAACGCCACCTTCTTTAACATTAGGACATGAAATATTAATTTCAATTGCATCAATATCAGTATTGTCAAAATGTTTGGCAATTTCACCGTATTCTTCAACGCTTGAACCGGAAATATTGATAATAAATTTTGTTTCGTTTTTATCTAGGCCGGGCATAATTTCATCTATAACAGTTTTTGTTCCTGGGTTTTGAAGCCCAATAGAATTAAGCATCCCGTTGGGCGTTTCCGCTAATCTGTGAAGCTTGTTGCCTAAACGTGGCTCGAGTGTAGTGCCTTTTAGGCACACTGCACCAATATCAGAGTTTGAAAAGCCCTTAATTCTAGTGTATTCCTCTCCAAAGCCAACACACCCAGAAAGCAAAATGATTGGTGAGCTAAGAGACATCCCACAAAAACTTGTTTGAAGATTGTTTTGCATTGACGCCATTATACTTTTATGATGACTTTGCATACATTAAGTTCGGCTAAAATGTTGCCATGAACGGAGTTTTTATTACTGGCAGCAATACAGATGTTGGAAAAACCACTGTAGGCGTAGAAATTATTAGGCATTTAAGTAAGACTCGAAAGACCAAAGCTCGAAAGCCTGTTGAAACAAATTGTCGGCTTATTGATGAAGCCTATGTCCCTAAAGACGCTATAGCACTTAACGAAGCATGTTCTGAACCAGAGCCGCTTGGTGTAGTTTGTCCATATTGTTTTGAGCTTGAGGCTAGTCCCGAGAAGGCAAGTTCGCATGACGGAACTACGCTTAGTATTGATGGCCTGGTAAGGGTTTGTAATGCCGACACTGAAGACAGTTTTGTTGTGGTAGAGGGGGCTGGCGGACTATACTCGCCTATAGCAGACGCATCTATTAATTCAGATCTTGCAAAGCGACTTCAAGTGCCGATTGTTATAGTGATCCGTGATGAGCTCGGCGCAATCAGCCAAGCACTTTTAACTATTGAGGCCGCTAAGAAAAACAAGCTAAGCGTTTCCTGCGTTGTTTTAAATGCAATTCAAGTCAACAACCTTTGTAACAAAGAGGCGCTTATGGCATACACTAAAATCCCAGTTGTTTCTTTTTCTAAAAAAAACCTAGAGCTTTTTTACTCAGAGATTGAAGGCTTAATCTAGGATAGTTAGGTTCGGTTTTTTGGTCTCTTGCGAGGGCTTTTCTGGTTTATCAAAGAACATGCCTTCGCCATTCTCTTGCGCATAGATAGTAAGAACCGCATCACAAGGAATAATAATCTGCTGTGATTTTCCGCTAAATCTTGCTTTAAAGCTAATAGAGTCGTTGGTTATTGCGCGCCCTACTGTTGCAGATGAGCTGATATTTAAAACAATCTTTCCTTCTTTTGCAAGCCCTTCTGGAACTAGAGTGCCGTTTTTTTCACAATTTACCAATACATGAGGCGTTAGGCCAGAGTCCTCAATCCAATCACAGTATGCTCGGATTAGGTAGGGGACAACGCCAGACATAAGGGCTTTTAATTAAAATCCTTTTCAGCAAAAGTGAGGCTTTCATGAAAGCCCTCTTTTTCAAACAACCTGTTTGCATAGGCAGTAATTGGCACTGCTTTTTCACCTAAAGATATCCCCAGAAGATCAAGGCGCCAGAGTATTGGCGCGATACATGCATCAACCAATGTCATTGTTTCGCTTTTAAAGTATGGTTTGTGAGAAAACAAGGGCAATAGCTCTATAAGATTTCCATTAAGAGTTTTTCTTGCTGCATTGGCGTCTTTCTTGCCTCCATTAAGAATGGTATCAACAAGCCCATACCAGCAACCCTCTGCTCGAGTAAAGCGATATATTAGGAGTCTTTTTTCAGCCTTTTCAATGGGATCAACAGGCAACAGAGGAGGGAATGGAAAGCGCTCATCTAGATACTCCATAATAACAGAGAGGTCGTATAACACCATGCCCCTGTCAAATAGCGTGGGAAGTGTCTGACAGGGGTTAAGCTCTAAGACCTCTTCAGGCATTTCATCAAGCTTAGCCTCTAGAACTTCTCTTTCAATAGATTTATGAGCCATGATAAAACGAACCGCATGTGACTCAAGCTCTTGAGAGTGAGAGTAAAGCGTTGTTGAGGCCGGATTAGGTTTAGTTAACATAGTTATTTCACCAAATAAAATAATAAAATTAGCCTTTCATCTCAGAGAGGCTATAGAAAAAGGATTGTATCAGAAATTAATCACGGGGACGCCAGATACCATATTTGACGTCTTTCCAGTACTCTTTTTTAAGTAAGTAAGTCAAGATAAATAAAATTCCTAGGAATAGCAGCACCCATTTTCCCAGTTTCAATCGAATTAGTTTTGCTGGCTCGCCTACATAGTCGAGGAAGTTTGTTATGTCTCTAATATTTTGATCAAAGTCCGTTTCAGTTTGACTTTGCTTTAACGACCACAATACGTCCGGCATAGAAGCATTAACAAGAACAGAGTTGTTTACCCCAAAGATTCTCGAATCGTCTTCATAAAAGCTTTTTAAGTAGGTATAAATCCAGTCAGTTCCTTTTGATCTTGCGACCAGAGACAAGTCCGGAGGCGTGCCTCCAAACCATTTTGCTGCAGCATCTTCTGGCATTGCTGTTGTAATTGTTTCGCCAGGCTTGTTGCCAGCAAACATTAAATTTTCAGCAACTAATTCGTCGCTGAGCCCTAGGTCTTCTCCTATGCGATTGTATCGCATAAAGCTAATGGCATGACATCCAGAGCAATAGTTCATAAAGAGTTTTGCGCCATTTTGAAGTGAGGCCGTATTTGATATGTCGGTGTCTGCATGATCTAAGTGAATTTTGCTAGAAGCATGAACATTAAACGAAATAACGATTAGCGATAGAGCCAGATTGATTATAGTATTGTTTTTCATAGCCTACTCCGTAACCCTTTCTGGCACCTCTTTGGTTTTCCCTATTGAGGTGTACCAAGGCATTAAAATAAAAAACGCAAAATATAGGGCCGTAAAAACACGAGCTAACAGCGCGTTTAAGGGGGTTACCGGCTGTACACCAAGCCACCCCAACATAATAAAACTAATAACAAAGACACCAAGCACCCACTTATATATAGGGCTACGGTAGCGAATAGATTTAACAGGGCTTCTGTCTAGCCAAGGCAAAGCAAACAATATTAATATCGCTGCTCCCATTGCTAAAACGCCCGGAAATTGCGAGCCGAACATCGGCGGAATGGCCCTTAGAACTGAATAAAAAGGCGTTAAGTACCATAGAGGCGCAATATGTTCTGGGGTTTTAAGCGGGTTCGCTTCAATGAAGTTTGCGTGCTCAAGGAAGTATCCATTAAGGGCAGGCGCGTAGAACACTACAGCACAAAGCAACCATAAAAATGCGACAACACCAAGGGTGTCCTTAACGGTGAAATATGGGTGGAACGGTATACCATCCTTAGGTATTCCGTCCTTGTCTTTGTTTTTCTTTATTTCAATGCCATCAGGGTTGTTAGAGCCAACAGCATGGAGTGCGACGATATGTAGAAAGACAAGCACAACTAAAATAAGAGGCAGTGCAATTACATGTAAAGAAAAGAATCGATTTAAGGCGGCATCTCCCACTGCATAATCTCCCAAAAGCCAAACCAAAAGGTCAGGGCCAATAACTGGAACCGAGCCAAATAAAGAGATAATTACCTGCGCGCCCCAAAACGACATTTGCCCCCATGGCAAGACATAGCCAAAAAAAGCCTCCGCCATTAGAGCAACATAAAGCACCATTCCCAGTATCCATATTAATTCCCTCGGCCCTTTATAAGAGCCATAAAGAAGGGCGCGATACATGTGAAGATAAATTACGATAAAAAATGCCGAAGCGCCTGCCGAATGAAGATAGCGTATTAGCCAGCCCCATTCAACATCTCTCATAATATATTCAACAGAGGCAAAAGCATAAGCCGAGTCAGGCTTATAGTGCATGGTTAGAAAAATCCCTGTAACTAATTGCATTCCAAGCATTAGCATTGCAAGGCTACCAAAAAAGTACCAAAAATTAAAATTTCTTGGCGTGTAGTATTCCGCTAAATGTTCATTCCAAACCTTGGTAAGGGGAAACCTTTGGTCTATCCAGCTTTGTTTGTTTTTCATAATGCGCTTTTATGTAATTTCTGGGTCAACACCAATACGAATAAGCGAGTCTGACACGTATCGGTAAGGAGGTATAACTAGATTGGTAGGAGCAGGAACGCCCGCATAAACCCTACCAGCGAGGTCAAATTTTGAGCCATGACATGGACAATAAAAGCCGCCCTTCCAGCTATCGCCACCAAGGTCAGCGGCACCTGGTTCTGGACGATAAGTAGGCGAACACCCTAGGTGCGTACAAACACCCACAATGACCGCAACACTTTCTTTGTTTTTGATAGATCTAAAGTTTGACGTTACGTAGGCAGGCTGTTGATTTTTAGAGTTGCCTGTCCCATCAGGATCATCCAGACTCTTAATGAGCCCATCTGAGTTAAGAGCGTCAAGCGCTTTTTCGTCACGCATAAAAATCCAAACGGGTTTTTTGCGCCACAAAACACGAACAAGTTGGCCCGCTTCAAGCTTTGAAATATCAATATCAATAGGGGCGCCAGCAGCCTTTGTTTTTGCTGAAGGCTTCCATGTTGACAAAAAAGGCCAGGCCACAAAGCCAACACCTACAGCGCCAACCACACTAGTTGCCTTGGTTAAAAAGCGTCTTTTCTTTAAGTCTATTGTTTGTTCGGACATAAAAATTTTGAAAGATAATTAGGTAAAAAACCGCACTATTATAATGTAAATGATTAATATTTAAAAGCAAAAAACGACACACACTTACTATTATTTGCTTTTTTCAATTTTTATTGAAACTGACGTGGCGTGTGACAGTCCGTCTACTTGCTGAAGAATTGACAGCAGAGCCTTTTGTTGTTTCTTAGCGCGGAATGCTACAGAGGCATTTGTCGCTAACAGTGTTACCTTTTGTTCCTCAACCAAACACAATGTGAGGCCATTAAGCTTTGAAGGAAGCGCATTTTGAAAGAGCGAATTTAAATGATTATGCATTTTTGCTTTTTCAAACAATGAACCCAAACCCCCTGCCGGCTTAAAATTTGTAAGGTTTGTTGTTGTTTTATCTTGCATATATGAGAAAATAGCCCAGTTTTATTAACTATTGTTTTTGTTACATGAGTATTATAAATAATGTTTTATCAAAAGTCCTTGGGTCTAACAACGAACGACTTATAAAAAAGTATACTGGACTTGTGGCAAAGACGAGCTCTTTTGAGCCTCAAATGCAGTCTCTTAGTGACCAAGATCTTGCTGATAAGACCAATCAGTTTAGAGAAAGACTTAATAACAAAGAGACGTTAGATGATATTTTGCCGGAAGCTTTTGCTGTTGTTAGGGAGGCAAGCCAAAGATCACTTGGCTTAAGGCACTACGACGTGCAGCTCATTGGAGGAATGGTTCTGAATGAGGGCAGTATTTCTGAAATGGGCACAGGAGAAGGAAAAACGCTAGTAGCAACCCTGCCTGCATACATTAATGCACTAGACGGGAAGGGCGTTCACATTGTGACTGTTAATGATTATCTCGCAACACGAGACGCTGAATGGATGGGCAAGGTGTTTTCTTTTTTGGGTCTTCAGGTTGGAGTGGCGATTTCGGGGATGTCTAGCGAAGAAAAAAAAGCGGCCTACGCTTGCGACATTACCTACGCAACTAATAATGAGCTTGGCTTTGATTATCTTAGAGACAACATGGCTTTTTCCCAAGAGCAAAAAACACAAAAAGCCTTAAACTATGCAATTATCGATGAGGTTGATTCGATCCTAATTGACGAAGCCAGAACTCCGCTAGTTATATCTGGCCCAACAGATGACCACGCAGAGGTGTATAGGGCGATAAACAAGATGATTCCTAAATTTACACTTCAAAAAGAGACAGGCGAGGGAAAAGAAATTGTGGTTATAGAGCCAGGCGACTACACTGTTGATGAAAAACATAAGCAGGTTTATCTTTCAGACGACGGGCATGTTAAGGCTGAAGACATGTTAATTGAGGCAGGCGCCTTAGCCGAAGGCTCAAGTCTTTATGACGCTAGCAATATAATTTTGATGCAACACTTAATATCAGCCTTACGCGCCCATATTTTATTTCAAAAAAATGTTGACTATATAGTTAAAGATGACGAGGTTGTCATTGTAGATGAATTTACAGGCAGAACCATGGAGGGCAGAAGATGGTCAGAAGGCCTCCATCAAGCAATTGAAGCCAAGGAAAATGTAAGCATTAAGAAAGAAAACCAAACATTAGCTGCTATAACCTATCAGAACTATTTTAGGCTCTATGAAAAACTAGCAGGCATGACGGGTACTGCTGAAACAGAGGCGGCAGAGCTTCATGACATCTATGGGCTAGATGTTGTTGTGGTTCCACCCAATACAAAATCTTACCGTATTGACAACTCAGACCTAATATACGGCACGATGGGCGAAAAGCTTGATGCGGTAGTCACTGATATTCAGGAATGTCAAAAAAAACAGCAGCCAGTTTTAGTTGGCACAAGCAGTATTGAAAGCTCAGAGGGCGTTTCAACTCTACTCAAGAAATACAACATCAAGCACGAGGTTCTTAATGCCAAGCAGCATCAACGCGAAGCAGAAATTATTGCAAATGCTGGTGCGCCAGGGGCCGTTACTATTTCAACGAACATGGCAGGAAGAGGAACAGACATTGTGTTGGGTGGAAGGCCGCCAGAAGAAGCCACTGAGCCTGAAAAGAACACGTGGAAAGAAAAACATGAAAGGGTCATTGGTTCAGGCGGCCTTCATATTATTGGCACTGAGCGCAATGAGTCTAGGCGCGTAGATAACCAGCTACGGGGACGCTCTGGCAGGCAAGGAGATATAGGGTCGACGCGATTTTATTTGTCCTTAGAAGACAGCCTGATGAAAATTTTTGCCTCTGAAAAAACCGCCAGCATGATGAAAAAATTAGGCATGAAAGAGGGAGAGGCGCTAGAACATAGCTGGCTAAACAAGACAATTGCAAATGCCCAGAAAAAAGTTGAAGGGATGCACTACGATGCCCGTAAACATCTTCTTGAGTATGACGATGTGGCAAATGACCAGCGAAAGGTAATTTATCAGCTAAGAGACGAATTAATGGGAACTGAGGACGTTAAAGACCGCTACGAAATTATTAGAGAAGGCGTCATTAGCGACCTATTTTCTGAGCATATTTCTCCACAAGTGCTCGAAGAAGACTGGGACGTAGAGGGACTCCATAACGCTTTAATTTTAGACTATGGAGCTGATATACCAATACAGCAGCGTATAGACGATGGCCTCGATGTCGATGAATTATTAAAGATTGTTTTAGAGAGCCTGGCATTAGCTCATGAGTCAAAGGAAAACACAATTGGAAGCGAGACAATGAGGGTCTTTGAAAAAGCGGTTATGCTAAGAGCTCTGGACCATCATTGGAAAGAGCATCTTTCAGTTATGGACCATTTGAGGCAAAGCGTTAATTTGCGGGGATACGGCCAAAAAAACCCAGTACAAGAATTTAAACGAGAGTCTTTTTCAATGTTCACTCTTTTGCTTGAGACCATTAACATTGAAATGGTTAAGGCCTTGTGTAGTGTAGATACAGAACAAAAAAATAGCAATCCTGAAGAAACGCCAAGAGCCGAAAACCCACAGAGCAAAAGCGTCTCTATTCAGAATAAAAGCTCAGTAGTTGAGCGCTCTGCAGCAACAGGACGACCAGCAAAACCTAAAAAAGTTGGAAGGAACGACCCATGCCCTTGTGGCTCTGGAAAAAAATACAAGCACTGTCATGGTTAGATGCTTTACTTTTAAAAAGTCACCAATAAGGATATGTTTGCAGTAACGCTAACTAAGCCCGATGATTGGCACCTACATCTCAGAGATGGCGATGCAATGAAGTCAATTGTTGGAATGAGTGCTGCACAAATGGGGAGGGCGATTATTATGCCCAACCTCTCTCCGCCAGTAAAAAATTCGGTTCAGGCGAAAGCCTATCGTGAAGAAATTATGAGGGCATTGCCAAAAGGGACTAGCTTCAACCCTCTCATGGTTCTTTATCTTACAGACAGAACAACCAAGGCTGAAATTGTTGAGGCAAGCAACACCCAAGAAGTGTATGCGGCAAAATTATATCCAGCGGGCGCAACAACTAATTCAGAAAACGGCGTTACAAATCTAAATAGCATCTATCCAGCGCTAGAGTCTATGCAGAAAGAAGGCATGCCGCTTCTTGTTCATGGCGAGGCGACTGATTCCAATATAGATATTTTTGACCGAGAGGCTGTTTTTATTGATACAACCCTTAGCAAGGTTATAAAAGACTTTCCTGAGTTAAAGATTGTTCTTGAGCACATTACAACAAAAGACGCTGTTGACTTCATTATCGAAAGTAAAAAAAATATAGCTGCTACTATTACCCCTCACCACCTACTGGCCAACAGAAATCAAATGCTCGTTGGCGGAATTAAACCGCACTATTACTGCTTGCCTGTCTTAAAAAGACAACACCCTCACCAGGATTCTTTGATAGTAGCAGCTACCTCAGGAAGCCCAAAGTTTTTCTTAGGCACAGACTCAGCGCCCCATCACCAGCACCAGAAAGAATCTGCATGTGGATGTGCTGGCATCTTTAGTGCTCATGCCGCAATTGAGCTTTATGCAGAAGCTTTTGATAGGAACAACTCAATAGAAAAACTTGAAGGGTTTTCGTCTATTTTTGGACCAGATTTTTATGGCTTGCCTCGTAATAAAGAAAAAATTACTTTAGAAAAGACTACATGGAAGGTTCAAGATAGCTATGACTTTGCAAACACTACAGTAGTGCCTTTTTTTGCAGGTCTTGATCTTTCTTGGAGGCTCTTAAATTAAGAAAGGCTAGATATACTCTATCCATAAATACAGTAAATATTGCAAAACCAAGCACAGATGAGATAGACTTTCATTCATGAGTTTTGCTTCACAAATAAAGTGTGCAAATAACAAAAAGTCAAGGAGCTAATGTGTCATCAGGCAGTAAAAAAATTGTCGTCGTCGGGATAGTCAGTAATGCTGTAGTCACTTTAATAAAGTTTGTTTCTGCCTTTGTGTCAACTTCAGCTTCAATGATGAACGAGGCTATTCACTCATTAATGGATACGTTGAACCAGTTGTTTTTATTATTTGGTTTAATCGCCAGTGAAAAAGCACCCGACCAAGATTACGCTTTCGGACATCACCAAAAAAAGTTTATTTGGAATTTATGGTCAGCCATTGGGCTCTTTTCAATAGGCTCAGGCCTTGGTTTGTACCATGCATATCATTCCTACTCAATTATGGGCGAGGCAGAGACTCAAGCTGTAAGCATCAACATCCTTAATTTCAATATTAGTGGCATACTGTTGGCGTTTATTGTTCTGAGCGCATCCTTTGTGATTGAGGGCAACGCTTGGCGCGTGGCGATTAATGAGTTTCGTCAAAGAACCAAAGACGTTGATATTTCTATTGTGCAATATATATCTGAGGCCAAAGACCCAACGCTGGTAGCGATGATCCTCGAAGACAGTATCGCGATGGTTGGTATCTTGCTGGCAATCATCGGTATTTCTCTTTCTTATATCACTGGTAATCCGCTTTGGGATATTCTGTTTTCCTCTCTAATTGCCGTTTTGCTTGGCATTGCAGCGGTGTTTTTGGGCAGGGTAAATATGATTTATCTGTCTGATATTCGACACTTGGAAGTTGAAGAGTCCTTTACAAGTATTTGTAAAAAACACAGCGAGGTCGAGCTTTGCCACGACGTCAAATCCATTGTGATGGATGAAAACAACATTGTTCTTGTTGCCGAGGTCGAAGTTAGAGAGGAGGCTTTAATAGACAATATCCAGATCGATATTGAACAAGAAAGAGCGCAAATATCAGAATATATCGAACTCAGAGACGAGCGTTCTGCAGTGTTTGCAACGGTAAAGCGCATTGATCATATTATTGAGGATTTAAGCAACCAACTTCAACAAAAACACCCACAAGTACAATCGGTTACCATTGAGGTGGGTATCTATAAGGGTTGAGGCGTGAATTCTAGATTACAAAAAAAATGCGGGACACATCTAGCATGATAGTGCTTAAATTGATCAATTGATCCTAGCGTCTTTAAAGTATTGCTTGCTATCTTTAACGTCTTCTTTAATTTGATTTTTTAACTCTTCAAGGGAATTGAATTTTATTTCTTCTCTGCATTTTTGTTTAAAAAAGACGGTAACGTAGCCACCGTATATTTCTTGATTAAAGTCAAAAATGAAGACCTCGAGAAGAACTTTAAGTCCTCCGAGTGTAGGCCTTTTGCCAACATTACAGACGCCCTTATAGTTAATATTGTTTATCTTAATTAGAACGCTAAACACTCCTAGAACTGGGCTAAGATTTCTTCTAATGCTTATATTGGCTGTTGGAAACCCAATCGTTCTGCCTTGTTTATCGCCATGGGCAACACGACCGCTAATTGCAAAAGGCCTTCCTAGAAGTTTTTCTGCGGTTTGAAAATCCCCTAAAGAAAGTAGTTTTCTAATTGCAGAGCTACTAACACGTTTATTATCAATGCTCACACTAGCAACTCTTTCAACAGTAAAGCCATGGCCAATTGAGTGCTCTTGAAGCATATCACAATCCCCTAGGCGATCTTTGCCAAAACGGAAATCATCACCAACATAGCAATACTTGACTTTAATTTTTTTAACTAGAACATCCTCAATAAAGGAGTGAGCACTTATTTGGGAAAAAGATCTGTTAAATCTTATTAACAGGTGTTTGTCTACACCCAATGATTTAAGATATAAGTGTTTATCCCTAAAACTACTCAGCCTTGCTTTGGGGCGGCCAAAAAAAGACTCGGGAGTGACAGAAAATGAAACCACAAGCGATGGCACGTTTAGATTTTTTGCAGTTGAGACTAGCTTTTTAATAATTTCTTGATGGCCTACATGGACGCCATCAAAGTTACCAATGGTTAGAGCGCATCCAGTCTGGTTTTTAAGATTATGAAGGCCGCGAATTAGTTCCATGGTGCTATTTTACTCATAGCCTTAAGACTTATTAACTGAATCAAGCGCCAATAGTATTTTTTTAGTAGGGGCTGGTAAGCCGAGAGATAGTCCTTTAACTTGATAATACCCATTAACGCCTCCTGGCGAGCTAACAACAACTGGCCTAACCCACAAATCGTAATGACTAAAGCTATGTCTAAAGCTAGAAAGCGAGCGTGTTATAGTGGCACCTATGTTGTGTTTTTTAACCATTGCGCCTATTTCAATATCATTATCATTACACTCAACAAAGCTCCATAGTCCTCCCCAGATTCCCTTATTGGGTCTTTTTTCTAGGTAGACATCCCCCCTTTCGTTCAGGAAGACTAAGAATGCAGCCGATTTTTCAGGTTTGATCGTTTTTATTTTTTTAGTTGGGAAGCG